>Ga0255759_10001086_pt1 | contig 24489 bp, 17 predicted proteins | sample 101ome_20_FD_179959 | JGI IMG/M metagenome (GOLD analysis project Ga0255759, IMG submission 179959) | Coastal salt marsh microbial communities from the Groves Creek Marsh, Skidaway Island, Georgia - 101404AT metaG (version 2) | ecosystem: Environmental > Aquatic > Marine > Intertidal zone >...
ACTGAGAGCGATTTTGAACGATTGAATGCGAGTGATCGAACGACTGACGGAGGGTGTTTTGAACGACGCAGGACGAAGCTATAACAAGCAAAAGAGGAAGATGAGCTCTGTGACGATGATGTCTGCGCGCGCGAACGTGTCGCAACGCGTTGCGCTCGGACGCCGAGGTAAGGCGACGCGCCGCGCGCCCGCGCGGGCGCCCGCGACGAGAAGCGCCGCGGCGGATGACTTGCAAGACAAGCTCAAGGAGGTGACGGCCACGTTGAACGAGAAGTGGGAAGAATCTGACGAAAAGCCGGCGATCGTTACGCTCGGCGTGTACGGCCTGGTCGGTCTCGTCGCGGCGAACGGTACCCTTCGCGCCGTCGACGGTTTGCCGCTCATTCCGGATTTGCTCGAGCTCGTCGGCATTCTCTTCTCTGGTTTCTTCGTCTACCAAAACCTGCTCTACAAGCCGGACCGCGCTGCGTTGAAGGAAACTATCACGAAGACGCTCAACAAGATCTTGTAATACAAATAAACCGACGCGCGCGCGATCGCACAGCCGCGCCGATATGAAAACTGAACCGAGTTGCCAGCCAGACAGAAAAGCGCCGACGCTCGCGCGGTGAAAATCAATGACGACGACGCGACGCGACGAGGCGTGAAAACGGGAAGTGCATGAGGAGACGAACGAACGACGCGTGGTTTTTATAGCTAGTTGTATCTCTTCGCCATGACAACAAATGAGAACTAATTTTGAGCGTTTCGCTAAACGCAACGCAACGCTTACGCCTTGGTGGTACCAAAGACCTTCGCCTTCTCGTCGCTGGTTTGGAAGCGACCGTGGCCAAACTTGGAAGAAGTGTCGATGAACTTGAGCGTAATCTTCTCGGTGGCAACGCGGCGCGTTTGCTTGAAGAGAGATTGGCGCATGGTGATCAAGCGCTTGCGCGGACCGACGACGCCACCCTTGATCATGACGTAATCGCTCTTGACAATACCGTAGTGCGGGAAACCACCCATCGGGGTAATTTCCTTCTCGGTGAGGTCGTGGAAGGTGTTGGCACCGTAGTTGGCATCGCCAGCCTTGCCAATCTTGTACACCTTCTTGTTGATTTCGGTACGGTGGTGGTAACCGTGTTGACCAGCGCGGGCAACCGTGTAAGAAACACGGGCCGGGTGCCAGGAACCGATGCACGCAACCTTGCGCAAACCACGGTGGGACTTACGCGGGAGGCGGGTGACACCCCAACGAGTGATGACACCTTCGAAACCCTTACCCTTCGTGACGCCAATGAGATCAATCATTTCATCTTGTTGGAAGACGGAGTCAACCGGGACAGCCTTTTCGAAGAGGGCGTAGCCGAAGTCGACCTTGGCGGCGATATCGCCACCGTTGACTTGGATTTCCATGATGTGGGCCTTCTTTTGCTTCAAGCCCTTGACCTTGCGGACTTGGGTGTGAGCGATGACACGGATGACGTCGCAGGACTTCTTGAGTTCTTCGAGGTCCTTTTCGACAGCGCCGCTCGTGTAGTTCTTGGCGTACTTGGTGAAAGCCTTCTTCTTGGACTTGAACCAGTTCTTGTAGAAGCGACGCTTGACTTCGTCGTTCAAGTGCTCGGCCCAGACAGTCTTCTTGCCGCGCAAGCCCTTCGGGGTGCGGACGTAGCCGACGAGGCCAACGACCATGAGTTCCGGGCACTCGATGATGGTGACGGATTCGCACGTTTCCTTCTTGTGGAGCTTGGAGCCCGGCTTATCGACATCACGGACGATGTGAGTCATACCAGCCTTGAAGCCCATGAAGGCGGTGAGGTGCGGCGGCTTGCTGGCATCATCCTTCGGGAAGGACTTCACCTTACCGCGAGAGCGCTTGGAGCGCTTCTTCGGCAAGAAGCCAAGGTTACCGAGACGCGGGTCTGTTGAATGGGAAAACGAGCGCGCAATCGTCAGTCATCGTGTTCGATACATCTTTTCATCAATCTCTCTCGCCACTTTGTTCGCTCGCACCCGCCGCGAACGGCGGCGAAACACCCCTCGACCCAGATGCGCGCTAGGGCTTTTCACCCCCGATCGCGAAGCGCGAGCCTCCAACCAATCACGCGCCGTCGTCGTCGATACGTACGTTCGAATTTACGGTGAGACACTGCGCGAAAAGAAATAAGCGAAAGTGTTAACATCGGTCAGTCGCCTCGTCTTCGCGCGTTCACGTTCGCGTGTCGTCGCGAACGGTCCTCGAGACACTTCGGGGTCGTCTCACGCCGTCAAGGGAAACCCCAACCAAAGGGTCGGAAGGATTCCTTCCAACCGCAGCCGACACCGACGACGCGTCATCATCGCTGCCGGCGTCTTGGTGGAATGAATGTACAATCGCGTCGCGTCGCGTCGCATCGCTCGAGCGGTCGTCGCACGTACTCTCGTCTTACGCGTCGAATAAAGGCGGATCGCGTCTCGCGGAAGAGAGAAATCTTCCTGTGGGACAAAGGCAGACAGGAAAACAAGGTTTACATTGGTGGCACCGATCCACTATGGGTATGACCAAACAGTTTGCTTTGACTAAATTTGTGCTACTCGACTGCAGCGCGCGGTCGTTAGGGCGAGCATTTAAGCGGCTTAATGTTCGGCGCGGTCTCTCGCGGCGACCGCGGCGATGTCGCCGTCGGTATCAGTGTCGACGTCGACGCGAAGCGCGGTGAGTCTCTCGCGAAGATTGACGATGCGAGGACGCCAAGACGGATCGACGACGACGTCGCCGAGGTTTCGGGCCTCGCGCTCGAGCTCGGCTCGAGACTCTGCGGCGAGTTTTGCGCGACGTGCGCGAGCTTCCGCCTTGGCAGTGCGTTGTTCGAGAAGAATGCGCGCTTTGCGCTCGCGCTCTTCTTCCAACGCGCGCTGGGCTTCGAGCTTGACGCGTTCAGCCTCGAGTTCGCGCTCACGGCGGCGTTGAAATCGCTCGAGCTCGAGGAGCGCTTCCGCCTCCATTTGCGCTCGAGCGTCTAAGATACGCTTCTCCTCCGCTTCTTCAGCAAGCTGCGCTTTTGACTTTTTCTCCCGCTTGGTCCCCTTGGGCTCCTTACCCTTCTTTTTGATGGGATCAGACTTGGCCGGACGGGCGCCGAGCGCCTTGCCCGAGAGCTCGTATCCGTCCAGCTCAGCAATCACACGCCGCATCGCGTCGCTGTTTACGCACTCTAAGAACATGTACCCCATGTGTCCGCCCTGTCGCACCGGTACGCGGGCGTTGACGACGCCATCGATCGACATGGCGAATTCTTTGAGCGCCGCCTTGTCCATCTGTCGCGTCACGCTTGAGACGTGCACCGTACGCTTTGCCGTCGTGGCACCATCGTTTTTCGTCGAGGACGACGACGATGACGCGTCTGCCGAAGCGTCAACTCTATCATCGTCGTTCTCCTGCTCGTCTTCTTCTTGCTCATCATCTTCGTCTTCTGCGGCCGTCGCCGCTGCCGCCCGGTCCAACGCCACCACTCGACGCACCCTTCCAATGTCGCCGTTACTTAACCTTACCTTTATCCCATCCTCGTGAAAGCTCGAGTTGGTGACGAAATCGCTAATCTCCCCGCTCGACGTTCGTGGCGTGCCGTCCCGCAGCTCCCCCGGTCGCGGGGTGACGACTATCTCAACCTCGACGCCGAGAGACAAGGCGTCTCTTCGACGACCAGTTAGAGCGTCTTCATCGACGTCTCGTGACGACGACGACGACGACGACGCTCGCGCGACGCTCGAGACGCGATGATGGATACGACGTCCGTGAAGTCGCGTCTTCGCTGGCGTCGTGCGCGAGACGAGCAGCGCGGGATCGACGGTGACGGTCATCGAGCGAGCTCGCGTATGAGGAGTGGCGGTAAAAGTGCGTTGGACGACAGACATGTCGATCGGCGCGGGAAGTGGGTGTCGTGGAAAGTCGTTGTCGTACGAAAACAACAATGATACATTTATAAATACATCTCTACCGAAACACGTGGTGATGGGGCTAGGCGAGAGCGATGCGGTACACAGCGACGCGTTGCTCTGGAAAGAGGCTCTCAAACGGCGGCGGACTCGGCGGTGGGGACGGTACTTCGGGCTCGCGAACCTCCTCTCGCGTCAATCCCGCGCGTTCGATCGCTTCAAAGAAATCCATATCCATCCCATCGTATCGATGTTTCGTGTGCGAGTAATAACAGACAGCCTTTGGATTGGCGTCGAGCAACTTTTTTATGACTCTCGGCAGCATGTGCACCCCGGCGTCTTCGTACACCAAATCTGCCCCGAGCACGACGTCGTACCGCAAATCATCCGTCGTAAGCGCCGAATCCACATCGTTCCAATCTAACGCTTTGCATCTCAGCTCAAACGTCACCGCTCCCGCCTCTTCACTTCCGTCATTGTTCCGCTCGCGTTCCGACGTAGCAGCCGTCGCGCTCGCGTTTGCCTCGACGCGCGTCCTCAACCAACGCAACGCCCCACCAGCCTCCATCTCCGTCAGCGTCAGCGTCCGCAGCGACCCTCTCGGCGCCGCGCACGCGCGCGCGAGCACGCATCCGAGCCAACCGTTCCCAGACCCGAGCTCGAGCGCCGTTTCCACACCCTCGAGCGCTCCAGAGCGTTCGAGGTACTCAACCAACCGTCGCGCCGCTGGCCACACCAACTGCCCCGTCGTGTTAAAGCTCGTGCACTCGGCGTACTCGCTCGCGGAACCACCGCGCCAATCGTCCAGCGCGTCCGCCCAAGTGGACGGCGACGGCGACATCGCTCGGCGGGCGCGGGCGCGGGACTGACGACAGTGTGCGACGTTTTGGGTGCGTTTCGTGAAAATGTCGACGCGCGACGCGTTGACGTCGTCGTCCGAGACGTCGACGAGCGGTCGAGCGATAGATGTCCTCGTTCTCTGCGGGCTCCCGCCGGGGGCGAAGACGCTTCGCGCGTCCCCGAGGTTTGCGACGGGTGGACAAGAGCAACGGCTGCAGGAATCCAGTGTCACCAACAACGCTCAGCAACACGTGTCTAGGCAGTTGACGTCGTTGTCGTCGTTCTCGGCGTCGTACAACGCGGTCAGGGAGCGGAAGACGTACGCACCGGGGGTTTTGGACGAGTACCCGGCGACGCGAGCGGCGACGGCGACGGTGGCGGCGACTAGTTCGGGAGAGGCGGTTGAACCAGAGAACGCGAGCGGGAAGAGGTACCCGGAACAGTTGGCGACGTTGGCGCTGCCACACGGAGTGGACGCGTACACGGCGAGCGAAGAGCCACCGGAAGACGCTAAACTCGCGCAGGTGTACCCGGTGATTCTCACCGGCGAGAGCGGTGGCAAGGTGTACGTCGCGTGCGTTTCGTTTCTGGCAGCCGTGCCAGAGCGAAGTCGAAATCCGGCGGGCGAAGATAGGACGTTGAGCGGAGGACTCGCGCGCGCGTGCGTGTGCTTGGTGTCGAGCGTTCCGTGTTTAGACGCGTGGATGGAGGCTGCGCTGCACGTGGCGAACGGGTATTACGTGAATCCGCACGTTAATTTGCCCAACCTTTCGACGTTTGCGAGCGACGTGGTGGAAAGATTGCGTTGGCACGCCGATCGAAGTGTGCTCTTCCCGGTGAGCACGGCGCTCGTGCCCGTTCCACCGGCAAACGATTGGAATTATGACACGTGTGATGCGTTTGTGGACGCGAAAGAAGCGCTGTTTAGGAGCGTGAGCGTGCGAATTATCATCAAGAGTGTGTGTGCTATCGCGTGCGAGCGTCGATTGTTAGTCAGAAGTAAGCAGGTGAGCCTTTTGGTAAAGTGTTGTGAGGCGCTTCGCGGCTTGATGTATCCGCTCGTCTGGAATCACGTGTACATCCCGTGTGTGTCTATATCTATGGTGGACTATCTTGGTGCCCCGATGCCGTACATCATGGGTGCGACTAAAGACGTAGAAGTGGACGACAACGCTTTGTCCGGCGTTGTCATACTCGATTTGGACGAAGGAAGACTGCACGACGGAGGGTGGAAAATCGTTCTACCGTCCGATCAGCTCGTGAGTCAGATTGTCGAACGCGTCGGTAGATTGATCAAACCGGGAGTGATCGACATGGATGATCACGTAGCTCAACTGAGCACCGCTTGGACGACGGAAATAAGCAGCGACGTGTCCAAGGTGTTCATAGACTTTTGGTATGAGCTGCTACAGCTGAACAAGTTGCATCAGTTTGTCGTCGCAGATGCGAATGGGGGATCACACCTGAGATTACACGATTATAACAATCAACTGGGTCATCGTCAGACGATTCTGACGGATACTATTCTGGACACGAATGCATTTGTTCAGCTCGTCAGCGACGTCGCCATTCTGAAGAATCGTTCGGCGAGACAGATGGCAAAGAAGTCGAGAGTGCGCGCTAAGTTTCGCTCGGTGCAGCTCACTGAGAGTTCGACCGTCGATCCGTCATTATTCGTGAAAAACGACGTTCGGGCTCTTCAGAAGCTGAAATTACGCATGAATTCACTTGATTTCGATGCACAAAATGAAGATGCATCTCCTGACGAGCTCGACAACGCCGCGAGCTCTACAGATGCTTCTGTCAAGGCAGAACCATCGCAGACAGTACAACATGATCCACTTGAACAGTTGGAGATCTCTAAGATTAAACCGATACAGACGCGAACACCGCTCGTGAGTAGGATCAAGAAAACTTTCAAGCGCGCTATCGGATCGGATATGATTTCCAGCGCCGCCGCCGAGTCCACCGCGGAAAACGGGGCGATGGAACCCGTCCAGTTCGACTGGTATTACAATACGATGACCAAAACGGATGCGCGTAAGCTATCGCAGATTGTCCGTGAACGCAAGGAGAGATACAGCGAGCTCTACGACGAAGATGAGAATTCCGATGAAGCAGAAGCCGAGGCTCAGATGCACGAGGACGAAGCAGAGCGAATAACTATTCTCCTTCCCATCATCAACGCACAAGATGATCACATCGCAGACGTTCTCTCCGAGCATGCGGCCGAGACTAGCTATTTAGCCTTGATTGATGCGATTGATCAGTACCTCACAGATGGTGGTCGAAGATTTCGTTTTGTGCACTTTGCAGTCAGGGCTGCAGCGATGCACGCAGACGCGACAGGCGATTCCAAATCGCTCGCAAGACTTTTAAACATCACTAGGCGGTTCCAGCAGATCGGTGCACGCCGTCGATGGCTCGCGAATGCAGCTCGTTGGGACGACGTTCGGCTTTGGGTGAGCTTGCTCGAGATAAACGATAAGCATCGCTGGCTCTCAGGCACAGATGCCGATTCGAAGGCGCAAGATATCGCGCATTGTCTAGCTGCTGTGGGATTATCCTCATCGCAGTCGTCAGTCATTTTGAGCCAGTTGCGTAAACATCCGTTGTTTTCTGTCGTGAAAACACCGTCTTCGGAGCCCCAGCTCACGCTAACATCACGATCTGTGTACTCTTCCATATTGTTTGAATCTTGGCGCGAGACACTCCGCGATTCGACGGTTGAACAACTCGGCATTTCAGACGTGCGAGTGGTTCAGAATGTACAACACGCGTGTCCAGGGATTTCAAATAGCGAACAAATATGGCGAGGTGCTTCAGTCACTGCGATGTGCGTTCAATCAGGCGTGATGACTTCTTTGGTGGCGCTGGGAAGCGGAAGAGGATCCCTGGCGTTCTGGGCACCTGACACACGCGCACTTTCACTGGACGACTATCCATCCGAAACCTCGCCGATTTCGGGTCTCACATTCGTACCACGAAGTAACAAGGTCTTTGGTGGAAGGTACAACGGTGGTGTTGAGACTTGGGACGCCGCGACATGCGTTCGTGAATCAGTCATCGCCGACGCACACCAAGGCTCAAAAGTTTCCTTTGTATCGCCTGTAGTCAATCAAGTGATCTCGTCGGCTCCATTAACAGCCTCTGCCGGACAAGACGGGACTGTCAAACTTTGGGATGCGAGAAAGGGCGGCTCTGCGGTGAGCATCATCAAGGGTCACAAAGGCGGTGTCACCGCATTCGCGACTCGAGACGCGCGGGGCGGCGCTGTCGGTAGTATCCTCACCGGGGACGCTATCGGTGTCGTTCGCGCCTGGGATCCCCGTCACGCAAACGCTGGACCTGTGGCAATGGCGCATGCGCACACTGGTCGAGTTACATGTCTCGCTCCACTGCAAATGTCAGATTCAACGGCGAGCGCCGGAGTGGATGGACTGGTGCGAGTTCTAAGACTGGACGGCGAATCTGGTGGTGATATTCGACTAAGCGGCCACATGGGAGACATCACCTCCTTAGCCGTCATCAAGCAAGAAACCCGCGGTAGAGAACCTATCGGCGTCATCGCATCAGGCTCGAGCATTGGCGAATTGTATTTGTGGTCGGGAGGCGATCTTGTCAACGACGTGCGTCAGCCGTGGAGATGTGTCAACCAATCTCGGGCGCACTCCGGTGCGGTCACCGTTCTCAGCACGGATATAAATCGCGTGCGTCGCATGACATCCAAAAGCGACACGAAATGGTTGCTGTCTGCATCTAGCGATCGATCACTCGCCGGTTGGAATCTGTCCAACGCCATGGATGACGGCATGTTTACCAACAAATGGTCGCCGACTCTCATGTACGCACCATCTCACCAAGATGCCACTGAGAGTGTGTGCTCGTGCGTAGAAGTGGCGAAGAGGCGGCTTTTTAGTGGCGATAGATTTGGAAGCGTTCACTGCGCTAGCCTCCCCAGTTGGGAAAATTGAAAATAGAAAAGAGTTGCTTGTGTACGCTACATAGCGCGCTGTTGTTATCCACGCCGCAGTCGCTCACCCACGCCGCAGAACGCGAAGCATGAATGAATACGAACGAAAACGCGAGGAGCGCATCGCGCGCAACAAAGCCGTCCTCGAGCGTCTGATCGCCAATAACCCTGCGCACGCTGCTCTACACACCGAACGACCGAGCGCGTCCGCTTCCGCGCGCGCCAAGCCAAAGAAAGCCGCCGCGGTACCCGAGCATGAGCTCCGTCGAAGCGGACGCGTCCGCAAGCTCCCGGCGCCAGTGTACACGACTTTCGATGTCCACGATGATCTCGGTGACGGTTACAGAGCAGCCAAGCGCGCGAAGCACGGTGACCAGAAGACTGACGAGGTGAGTCATCAACGAAAGATGCCGAAACAAGTGAGCTCGACACCGTCGGCTCCACCCAGCGCCAACTCGCTTCGCGCGCTGAAAGCCAGACTTTGGGACGTGTACACAAACTATCTCGGCGAGCCGATCCCCCCTCCGCCGGGCGACGGTGGTCTCAAGGCTGCCGTCGTCAGAGCGTTGAGTCCGGTGAGTAATCCAAAGTTTAGCAAGATGAGTGGAATTCAAGAGTGGGCCAATTGCGTCGCGCTGTACGTAAACGTCGGTGATAAGCACGGAAACACGTACAACAACGTGTTTACGCACGCTGGGTCTCGAATCACGTGGTTCGCGCAGCCACGACAGAACGAAGATACTCCGGTGATTCGTTCCATAGTCGCCACGGCAAACATGGAGGAGGAAAGCGTGGAAGATACGAGAGAGAGAGCCAACACGGAAGAAGGGGTACAAGGGATCAAAGGCAAGGATTGGCCGCTTCACTTGTTTTGTAGAATGGAAGGGTGCGAATACGTGTACTGTGGACGACTCAAGATGATTGACTACCAACCGAGTAAACACCCGATGAAGTTTACGATGCGACTGGTTGACGCTCCGCTGCTACGAGGAAGTGAGCACTTTTTAGGACTGGTAGACCTCGCCGACGCCGACGCCGACGCGAAGAAGGCTTAAATGTATTCTAGATGTTCGATTTATAACAATTATAGTTTTACGATGATACTATTTCGCCTCCGCCGTCGCGGCTGACTCTTCTTCAAGCTCTGCCTGGAGTTCCTCAGCCATCACTTCCTGTTCCGCCACCTGGAGCGCCATCGATAGTTGATCCCCGCCGAGGTCTGCGCCAACATCTTGCGACTGTACGATTTCTTTGAGTTCGAAGAGTTGCGCGCGTAGGTTAGCCGTCGATGTAACGAGCTTACCGACGTCGTCATCCAACAATGCGCCGGTGTTGTGCAACTTGGACATCTTGTTGCCGACTGTTTTGAGTTGTTGCAGAGCCACAGAGAATTCTGTAGCGGACACCAATTCGTAAGTCTCCACTAAATCTTCCAATTCTTCGCGTAAATCCTCCAATTTGCTAAAACGAACATCCACGGTGAGACACACCGCTTTCACCTCTTCGCTCGACATGTTTTCGCTCATGCGTACAATGCCCAACAATGTCGATCGCAGGGCGTTCACCTCGCTCACTATTTCATTCTCCATGGCGCTAATGTGCTCGCTCAACGTGGTGACAATGTGCGCGTACGCGTGCATTTCTCGAATCAGACTCTTCGAGTTTGCTTTAATGTTGAGTTTGATCATTTTCCGTTGTTCCTTTGATTTGAAGGCTAACCACTGTTGCGTGAAATTGGCGCCGATGACAGAAATGGGAAGCGCCGTAATCACAACCGAGCCAAACATTGTCAACGCGGCGACGAGTTTACCCCAAACGGTCGTAGGCACCGCGTCCCCGTATCCTACCGTCATTAACGTCACCATACACCACCAGAAAGCTCTAGGAATCGAATCGAAATCGTCAATCTCGTTCGGAGCGAGACCTTTTGCTTGGCCATTTTCTGCAAAGTAAATGAGCGCGCTAAACATCACCAAACCCAAGATGAGTAAAAAGCCTAGAATGAGAAACATATCCGCGCTGTCTTGCACCGCCAGTATGATAACTTGAATCTTTCTCGCTCTGCTTCCGAGTCTGAAAATCTTCACCACTCTAAAAAGACGGAAAATCCTCAGCACGCGCGCGCTCGACGTGCTACTCGCCTGGTTCCCCGAGTATCCAAACGTCAACCCAGAGATGCAAATCTCCATGTACCACGGCACTATGGAGACGAAATCAATAAAGTTGAGTGGATCCTTGATTGCTTTCCACTTATTTGGTGCGCAGCCAATCTTTAACGCGTACTCAATCGTGAAGATCAATTGACACACCATCTCCACGACGTCCAACGCCACCTTGCCCGCGTGCTGCGGCATCGTGCTCGCGATGAAGGATGAAATCGACACAAAGATCAAAACAAACATCAGCGTGTGAATACTCAACGCCAATCGGCTCGATGACGGTTCCGTGAGCGTCAAATAAATCTTCTGACGTATAGTCAGGTTCAACAACCGGTTTTTCCTCGTCGGCACGCTAAACTTTGCCTGCACGCGTCTGATCTCCTCTCGCACATCCAAGCCGTTCATCTCTACGAAGTCCACGAGCAGTTTATCCTCATCCTTGAGCTTTTCAAACCGTTCACCCCTTCGCACTCTCATCAACAACTGGTTCAATATCACCGCGACGCGAACCTTTGTCCACAACGCCCTCGATCGCATCTCTGGACCGCCCGGGCGGTACTTCACCTTACGCAACGGGCTCGGGTGTCCGTGTCTCGCCTTGACGTTATCGGTGAACGCGTCGTCGTCATCCGCGAGCCTCGCGTTCACTCCACCACCCAGAAACGCCGGCGCCATGTCGACCGACGCGCGCGACGACGACGGAAGACTGCGAATTCAGTTCAATTGAACGAATGGAATGTAATTCTGTTGAGGTGCGATTAATTTCCACTCCTCGCGCGCGTCGCGTCGCGTCGCGTCGCGTCGCACGAACGATCGACGACGGACGTCGCGATTTGAATGAACCTATCAACTCCCCGACGACGACGACGACGACGGTCTCGCGGTCTTCGCGCACCCGTGGGTCGCGCGCGCGTCGCGGCGAGTTGTCAGGGCGGATCGCACGCGACGCGCGCGTTCGCGCTCGACGCTACCCTATCCCCAATATGACGAGTCATGACTCGTCGTACGTGTGGATGTTTTCTTCACAGAGGGGAAGCATGGTTGGACGCGCGCAGCGAGCGGAAATCAGCGACGTTTGCCTCGGGAAATCGATCGCATGCGTGGGATTATCAGAATTCACTGTGCGTTTACGTGTATTGTTTATTGAATGGAATGCGCCCGGAGGATTACCGTCGGTCGCCGGCGTCGCCGATGTCGACTACGGAGAGGCGCGGCTTTCGCGCGCGTCCGGCGTCCGGCGCGGAGAACGAACCAGACGGACGGATGTTTGGTCGTCTCGTCGACGAGGGAAGAATACCCTCTCGACGACGATCGAAGAATATCCCCGAACGCGTGTGTGTTGTCGTTGCGTGTATGGTACATGTTTCGAAAGAAGAAGAAGAAGAAGAAGATGAACGGCGTCGCGTGACCGATTCCGCGCGCGCGCTTCGCTCACCGAGCGAAACGAGACTTGACTGGAACCGCGCCAACGTTTTCCTTATCCACCGTCGCAAACCTCGACGGTTTACCCACCACCGCCGAACGATCGTCGAGATTCACCACCGGCGCGTGGTTGACGTGGTGCGCCTTTCTCGCGACGAATTTCGACGCCGGGCTCAACGCCGCGTCCGTCGGGCTGTGAAACCTCTTCGCCCCAAACGTCGGTCTCGAACCCACGTTTGACTTACCCCCGACCGGCATCGCCGGTTCCTCCTCCCCATCCTTAACGTTGAGTTTCCTCGCGAAATCTCTCCAGTGCGTCTCCGTCTCGTCCTCCGTCTCCTCCTCGGTCGACGGCGACGACGACGACGCGCCTTCCGCGCTGTTCGGCGCGTCCGCATCCGATGCGTCGTTTTCGCATCGGTGCGTCATCGGCGACGGCGTGCGCGCTTCATCATCCGCGTCCGGCGCGACAGTCGGCGGCGTCGTCTCTTCTTCCCTTCGTCGCGGTTCAGGCGTTCGCGGCGTCATCGTCGTCGTCGTCGTCGTCGTAATCGTCGTCGTCGTCGGTGTGACGTTTCGTTTCGTTCTCGTTCCCCTGACGTCGGTTTTGGCCAAACCCTAAACCCTAGGATGGGGTATTTCTTGATTCATGACTCGTCACATTGGTGATTTCTACCTCTACTGGGATATGGAATGTCTTTTGGATTACAATACAACTTAACCGACTAGACTAGACCGCCGTCGTCGTCGTCGACCGAACGGCGTCGACGCCTCTCGCCGAGCGCGCTCGACGCGTACTCCCACGCGAGCCACTGGGCGGCGTTGGCCGGGAACGCGCGGGCGAGTAAAGGCGCGGCGCCGCGGTAGAGACCGCCGAAACCGCGTTCGGCGACGACTCGTCGAAGGAGGACGAAAGGAGACGCGTCGTGGGACGCGCCGGGGCGCGCGCACTGGTGTAGGGTTTTCACGACGTCGAAAGGGAGGATGGTGAACCAGGTGATGACCCCGGCGATGCCTCCGCAGGTGATGGCGGTGGCGGCTTTGGTTAAAGCGGCGGAGGAGGAGTCGGTGGATGAAAATCCGTCGGCAGAGTGATCAGCGTCGTCGCCGTCGACGACGCGTGATGCGCGCGCCGATCGCGCGAGCGTTTGTAAGGTTTCGTACGAGACGAAATATACCATTCCGGCCGGGACTTCGCGAAAGAGCGTGTGCGTGAACCCGCGAAAGTACCCTCGAACGCCGCGTTCTCGATACACCTCAGCCGCCGCGGCGAGCGTCCCTCCGCGACCCGCCTGCGCTCGACACTTGACGAGCTCGAACGGCGTGAGCACCGTCGTCATCAACGCCCCCGCGACGCCGCCCGCGAACGCCGACGCGCCTAAACGAACGCTCATCGACGCCGACACGCCGCCTTCGGAGTACGAGGTCGACGCGCCCGCCGCCGCGAGCGCCGACGTCGCTCTCTCCCTCACCGCGTGATAACACGCGTAATTCATCCCCGTCTCCAAGCTCGCCCCGATCATGGGCGCCGCGACGCCAGCGTACAGCCCGCCGAAAACCCCTCTCGAGCGCACCACGCGCGTCGTCGCATCTAACATCGTCATCGGTGTTCGCATCACTTGTTGATACACTTTAATCGAATCAAACGGATGTCCCGCGAGCGTACACGCCGCGCCCGCGATGACGCCCGCGACGAGGTCATCCCTCGCGTCGCGCCGACCACCGTCGGCGCCCTTCGTCGGCGTCGTCATGTCGGCGTCATCGTCGGCGTCGGCGCCGGCGACGAATGAAGCATAAGATGCGCGAGACGTCGACTTGGTCGGCACTGATCGACGCAACGCAGAATGGTCGAGGGGTTGCCGCCTCTCACGGCGCCGCGCTCCGCGCCCGGCGCGTCGGCGCCCATGATATGGAAACACGACGAACGAATCATCGTCTACCCGCCGTACATCGACTCGACGCGAACGACGGCGCAGGGACGAAGGATCGCCAAGGCTGATGCGGTGGAGCACCCGCACGTGTTGGAACTGCGCGACGCCGTCGAGCGCGGGCTCGGGTTGCCGTGTGAGATTGAGGATAAGGCGTACTCGAGGGATTTTTGGTGTCGAGGTCGGTTGAGGATCGATTGGAAGAACGCCGATGGGACGTTTGTGAAGAAGGAGTACGACTCGCGAGGAAAGGTTTTAAAGGCCATCGCGGCGTTTGTGAAGAAACACCCCGATAGAACAGAGGATGGGAAACCGGGGACGAACCCAAAGTACATGACGCAGCATCGGGTGTTTGAGGAGTATTTGAAACAGGTGAGCGCGGCGGGTGGACCCGGGCCGGGGGCGGGGAAGAAGGCTGAGAAGAAGGCGAAGGGTAAAAAGGGGAGGAAAAAGTAATCGAACCGAAAAGTTGTTGTCATCAAACTGTTAGTAAATCTAGAAGAAGTCATCGTCGTCGTCGTCCATCAAATCGCCGAGATCCAATCCGGAAGCGTCGTTCTCCACGCCTCGGGGTCCCGAAATGGAATCCGCCGCCTTGGGTTTGTCCTTTGGAGGATAACGCATCGCTCGCACGGCTTCGTTGTGCGTATCCAGACAGAAGGCGATGCGCACGTGGAACGCGTTCTGCGGTTCCTGCGTGCTGTAAATGTCCGTTGTTTCCTTGCTATACATGACACCCGCCGCGTGGTCGATCACGGCATCGACGTTGCCGTCTCGAATCGCCTTGGCGACGACGGATTCGGCATCTTCGACGCTGGGCAAACCAAGCTTCTCCGCAACGTCGGAGAGCGCAATTTTGGAGTACGCCGTGTTGATGCGCGTGAGACCAGTGCGGATGACGTTGGCTCTCAATCGCGTTATCAAGTTCTTTAGCTTATCGGTGCCGAAGACGACGCTATGCTTCTCCGTCGCGGATGCGAACGCCGCCAAATCCCCCATGCGCACCGCCTGCACCAACTCAAAGTATGGCTCCAACTGCACTCGCATCTCCGGCTGCGTGAGTTCCTTGCGTTCGGGAATCTCGCCAATGAGCATGCGCACGATGGTGATCCACTTGAGAATCTCGAGACGAAACGCCTTGGCTGAAGTCGGCGCCTTTTGGTACGCCTGCGTCAAACACTCCTTCGCCTCGGTGTACTCGAGCTGCACGGCCCGGATGCGACCGAGGTAGTACGAGTACCTACACTGCTGCTGAATAGATCTCGATTGCGGCAGCGTCACCCGCGAGCGGAACTTTTCCGCTTGGTCGTACAGATTGTAGTGCAAGTAGTTGCGCAACAAAAGGTTGACCAAGGTTTCCTGACCAATCTCGTCGAAACGCAACGCCGAGGTTCTGTACAAAGCCAAGAGCGTCGCCCGCGCATTCTCCAGCGCACCGAATCGCTCAAACGAGAGCGAGTAATAAAAGTAAACCCTTGCGGCGAGCGAATCCATCGTTCGCCGGTTAAACTGTCTGATTCTATCAACCGCCTCTGTCGCGCACGCGCACGCCTCCTCCCCGCGTTCCGCATCAATCAAAAACATCAAAACCACCAAGTACGCGTACACCTCAGCCTCGGGAAGGGCACATGATTTGATATCGCTCACATCCGTCTCCCCACCGGCGCTCTTTGCGCTCGCACCGCATCTGCTCAACAGCGACGCTCTCGCTTCGCTTTCCTCTGGCAAAACCGCTCGCACAAAAGCCGCTAAACTCTCGCCGGTAAACTCCCGCCGTCTCACCGCCGTCTACGGCAATCAACAAAAGAAAATTCAATGTCAGTCGATCGTTCATTTCACACCACCAACCCGACCCACGCGATCGAGCAAATACACCTTTGTCCAAAGAAAAAACGCGGGGGAACGCGTCCGTCGACAAAAACAAAATTAAATCAAACGCACCTCTCTCAACGCTCGCGCCACGAATCGCACTTCACCCTTGGCCCGCACGCTCTTCTCCACGTTTACCACGCATCTCGCCAACTACGCATCGCGTCATCGTCGTCATCCGTCCGTTCGTCAGTCGTTCGTTTTCGTTTTCGTCGGGTCGTTAATCCAAAACTAGAACGAGATCATCCAGCCATTCGCGTCGTCGTCGAAGCCGGAAGTATACGCATACTTACCGCGTGCGGAACGTCCTCGACGATCACAGTCGTCGTCGTCGTCGTTTGCTCATCCTTCGCCTCCCCTTTCGGGGCGTCGACGTCCATCGCCGTCATGGTTTTTAAAAGTCAGCGAGTGAGGTTTAAAGCGCTCCTCTGCAGAGTTTGAGTCCCTCGCGACGCTCTGACCGTCACAGTCATGGTTTCGTCACAAACGACGCGAATTTGGGTAACGGTACGAATGCGATTGTGATGATACAATGATGCTATGAATTCTCTCTACCTAACCACCTCACGAATGCCGGGGTGGATGCGCGGACGCGCGAGCGACGCGAAGAAGCGAGCGGACGATTTGGCCGTCGAGCGAGTCGGGGCCGAAACCGAGACCACCCGGGGGACCGCGGGAAGGGGGATCCGGGGCAAAGAGACCGCGAGATTGACCGTCAGAGGTGAAGACTTTGACTTGTTTGTACCGAGTGGTGAGCTCGTTGGCGACGACGGCGTCGAGGTTGTATTTTTGGAGGGACCGACGCGCCTTGTCGGCGAGAAGATTGGCGTCGGTCTCCAATTTAAACCCGACGGCAAAGGCGTTCGGGCACCACTCGCGCTTGATCATACCGAGCATTTTCGGCACCGGTGAAAGCTTGAGCTCGAGCCCATTGGCGCTGTGTTCCGAGCTCTGGATCTTGTGTTCGGGTAAATCGCGCCATGGGACGTAGAAATCGCTCACGGCGGCGGCGAGCACGACGACGGCGATACCGCCGCGTTTCTCCGCCTCTTCCCCGACCGCCTCGCACGTCGCCTTGAGCAACGCTAAATACTCGTATAACGTTTTAAATTTGATCACCGTCAACCTTTCCCGCTCTTCCCGTCGTCGTTTCAGCGCCTCGACCACGACGTCGCGTTGCTCCTCCCGAACCGTCGGTTCCGAAGACCCTTCAGTCTCCACCAACTCGAACGCATCCAAACCATTCGGTGCGCGACCGACCCGCGCGTACCCATCACATGACGACGTCATCGCCACGCTCTCCACCACCATGCGTTCGTGCGGCGCGCACGACCCTTCCCTCTGCAACATGACGCACTCGCACGCTTCGTCGTCCAAAAACTCTTCTACCAACCTCGCCCCTCGCGTGCCCGAACTAAAATTATCCACGCATCGCACTTGCGCGCGTTCCAACGGCGCTGTCGTGCCCCCAGAGGTGACGATCACCAGCGTCGTCGGCGCTCGCTTTTGCGACGACGGCTCTGCTGCTATCGTCGTCGCGTTCCACTTCTCTCGAAGTTTCGCTTTTTCACGCTCGGCATTTTCGAGCGCGGTCGACGGTAAGAAGGAGTTATCCGGGGCGAAGAACCGACGTGAAGAACTGTGGTCGTCGTTGTGATCCTCGTCGCGAGTCGTCATGGACTCGTCGGTGGTTTTCTTGTCGTCGTCGTCGTCAAGTGTGGCTTCAACGAAATGCAACGCGGTGGGTGAGTGAAGCGCGGAGTCGCCGAGTTGTAACTACTTTCCAAGAGGCCAGGTTGAAGTGTTGATTCACTGCGATGCAAATGGGTGAGTGTGAAGCGCGGAGTCGCCGAGTTAACTAACTACTTCCTAAAGGCTAGGTTGCGATTTAAACGGACGTCGTCGTCAAAGGATTCAGCGATAATCTCACCTCGCCAGAATTTCGCCTCTTTGAAACCATCCATGCTTTGAAGGGCGTTGAGACTGACGTAGGCGTCGCATCGAACGACGACGTCGCCGGCGGGGCATACGGCGGCACCGACAGATGCGCAGACAGTTCGAGTCGCGGAAACCTTACCGTCGGCGGCGGTGTTTATTTCGTCGGAAGATGACTTCGTCGTGGATGCGGCGTAAAAGCTCGCATTCGGAGCATCGGCGGATGCAATCGGGAATAGCGTGGTGAGGACGTATCCGGCGCCGCTCAACCCGTACGCCAATAGCGGTTGGTTGGGCTCCGACGACACCGACGCGCGAATCCAACACGCGCCGGAAATGGGTTCGAAGGATACACGACGGATACACGACGATGCGACGTCGTCGTCACCGATTTGATACGCAAAGACGTCTCCGTTTGCTTTACCGGCAATCAAAGCGGATGCTCGCGTGGACATGCACGTCACGGCAGCGCCGTCGGCGGGATGGATGCGTTGGAATTCAGACAACGAGCCGTCGCTCGCGAGCGCTCGCACGACGGACCCGTCGCTCAATCCGGCAAAGAGTACATCCTCACACCAGGCGAGGGTCGTGACCCATGCGTCGTCGGACAACTTTTGCGCGTGCAAAACGTCGACTTTGTCGTCGTCCCCGATGGAGAACAGGACGACGTGTCCACTCTTCGTGCCGCACGCGAGGACACGCGCGCTTCGGTCGGACCATGCGCACGACATGAAGTGTAACAAGTCCGCTCTCTTTAGAAGTGCGTCGTCGTACGCATCGATTCTGTGCCGTTCGCTGGGTTTCTTGCGTTTCGACGACGGGACCGCACCTTCGTCGTCGTCGTTCCTGCGTAAAAGCTGCCGAATGTTGTTGCGCGCGTCGACGCGTTCGGTGCCGATCAATCCGTGTTCATCAAATATTTCCTCACATAACGCAATGTCGCCCGGGTGCATGTGCTCTCGACGTCCGTACAGTCGGTCCAGTTGTCGTCTAGAGATGAACTCCTCCACCGCGAGACGTTTACGGTTATTCGCCTCTTCGTTTGATTGCGGCGCCGCGGCGTCGGTCGTCGTCGCCGACGCATTGGAGTCCTCCTCACCCGTCGGTTTCGTGTTCTCAGCCGGTACCATTTCGATATCCACGTCGACGGCTCGCGGTTCTTCAATCGGCAATTCAACGCCATCGCTCGTATACGGACCCCAACCGCTTTGAATGCCTAGCCACACGTTTCGTCGACGACAGTCGGCAACGGCAACGGATCGTTCGCCTCCAGACTGACTCGTTTTAACGACGATGACATCGCTTCCATCATCAATCATCTTCACCACTCGTCCAGGTCGCCAAACCGTGCCTCCACACAAAATGTCTATGAAATCCCCAGGCTTTACGTCACGCAACGCATCCCTCGACGTCGACGGTGGTGCCGCCGGACGAACGCGACACTCGAGTTGCGTCGAACGAACGCCACGCACGGCGAGGCTCGATTCAGGCGGAACAAACATTTCAGTAATCAAACCACCGTCTGCTGCGACGCACGGCTCGTTCGGCCACACGACAAACTCTCCTGGTGTACCGTCGTCGTACTCGATTCGCGCGCGGACGATGGCGTTAAAGCTCGCCGACGCCACGACGCCCACTCGCCGCGCCGAGTCGGTGTCGGCGCCGAGCGACACTTCAACTCGAGCGCCTCTCGCGAGCGCGCCGTACACCGCCGGCACGTCGTCATCAATCGTATCCATGAGCTTGATTTCATCCTTCACCGCCGAGCTCGCTCCTCCAGGTCCGCTTTTCGCCGTTTGATCCGTCAACGACGTTTGCGCCGCCGTCGTAAAATCCACCGCGCGTCGCGTTTGATCTGCCAATCGCTCGGCCGCCGGTGCGTCCGCGGCGTACTTCTCGACATCCATCGAAACATCCGCATACTCGTTCGTCGCGCACCGATCCGCCCACACCGCGCCGATATCAGCCACTTTCCGCCAATCACAATCATCCATCGGCGAATCTGGCGGCGCGAACACCTCCACTCCGCCATCCGTGGCGCACGCGGCGAGCGCGCACCGCTCGCCCGCGCGACAAGCACCTGGCTTTGACCAATCCAAACACCGAATCTCCCGCTCCAAGAGCTCTGAATCCTCTCCCCAATCCTCCGTTCTCGCGTCTTGTACCCGGCGCACGCTCTTCTTCGCCCGCCTGCGCGCGTGAATGCCCCAAGTCGACGTTTCAGCGTCTCTTCGAGTCAAACGCGTCAGCGTTGCGCACTCGACGCGCGCGCGTTCCTTCTCGGCGTCTTCTTCTTCTTCTTCGCTCGTCCTAGTCCCGTCTACATCGCCATCGCCCTGGAAATCGAACAAAACAGTCGTACGTCAGTCAGTCGGTCTATCCATCGTCGTCGACGCCCGCAGCAGCGCCGGCGGCGGCGCGACCGAGAAGAGTCAAAATCAAAAAGCGCAACCAACTGTCAACCAAATCACCAAACGCACCTTTGCGACGACGATTCTCACCCCACCGCGCGCACCGACGCACGCGAGATCCCCGCTCGAGCTCCAGGCGACGACTTCGCACCCGTTCGTTCGCCCGTGCGGGGTTCCCCGGATCCTATCGCTCCATCGACGACGCGGTCGCATGGTTCGCGACGCATTGTGAAGACTCAGAGGTAGTCCCTCTGTGTTTTTATGGTTCATGAACCGTCGATTTAGGGTTCTGGTTGTTTGCGTCTTCGCATCCGCGAACTGCACTGCGAGACGCACGCCGCTCGAACACCGAACGAATGTCGCTCCGAGCGTTCATAAACTCACCCACGGGACCGAAGACGACGCACTTTTGGGGTCCCGTCGCGAATTGGGGGTTCGTGGTCGCGGTACGTCCGTCGATCAACGCGCGCGTCGGTTTTGATTGAGGGTCTGCGGATGAGAGGGTTGAGTGGAAGGACGGGTGGCTGACGCCGACGAACGGAAGGACGAACGGAAGGACGGACGCGAACGAGAAGGGAATTCGAGTGCGATCGCGGTGCCGCGTCGACGGAATCTCGGGCGGTGGTATCGATGGTTCGCCCCGCGCGTGGACTTTCGAGAGGAAGTTTCTCGTCGAACGCGAAACCCGTCCGAGTTTATCCAAAGCGAAGCGAACGCGCGACTGACGAAGAAGATCGTGCGTTCATTTCGCGTTTCGTAGGGATTGGCGGACACGTCTAAACCGGAACACATGATTAGCGGACCGATGACGGGGGCGCTCGTGGTGTACTCTGGGTTGTTCATGCGGTTCGCGTGGAGGGTTCAACCGAGGAATTACATTTTGTTGGCGTGTCACACGGCGAACGCGAACGTGCAAGCGTACAACTTGAGTCGGTGGGCCATGTGGAAACAAAACGGCGGTGAAGGGGCGGCGAACGCGTAGGGAATGTGTAGAGAATGTAGAAATGTAGAAAAGAGTACAATCTTGTTGATGTCGTCCCCATCGCTTTCGTTGAAATTTGACGCCGCGAAACCGACGGCTGAGACGCTGCGGAGCGAAGCCAAAGACACCGACGCGCAGCGAATCTCGCCAAACCGCAGTCGTCAGCGTCAGCGTTAACAGTCGACAGCATGTCAATCGCCCTCAAGATCGAGCCGGGCGCGCCGCGGTACTTTCGCCACGCATCCTTCGGCGGCGCGTGTGAAAGCTCGTTCGAGTGTACCAGTGTCACTTTATTGCGAGCGGATGACGGCGCGAGACGCGTCGTCGTGCGCGTGCGCGTGGACGGCGGACCGGCGTTTGAAATCGCGAGATTGATCCCGGGGGAGTGCGAAAGCGTGTGCTTCGTGCACGTGTTCGAAGACGAAGACGTGCGGTTCTCGGTGAAGGGCGGGTCGGTGGAGGTGCGAGGACAGTTGGAGCACGCGTTTCGCGAGGAGGACTTGGGCGGCTCGGACGACGACGAGGATGAGGGATCTGAGGAAGCGTCCGCGTCGGATGGATTGGATGGCTACGGATCGGATGAGTCGTGGGGATCGGACGACGAGGAATCGAGGGAGGTGGGCGTCGGAGCGATGACTACGGCGTCGAGTGGGGCAGAGGAGGAGAAAGCAGAAGCCGAGGCGAGAGCGAACGCGGCGGCGACTGGTAAATGGAGGTCTCTCAAAGACGTGGAGAAGACGATGGATTGGTGGAAAGTCACGGCGAGTGCTGACGATGCGTTGGCGTATCACGTACAAAATCCAGGGGCGAGGAGGAGCGCGAGATCGGAAAAGATGCCGAATTTCGCCTGGACGGGTTCTCTGCGACCTTTCAAGACGACGCCAAAGCGAACGTACCCTAGCGGGTTGACGCCGCCGGATTACGCCACTTCGGGTTGGCCAGACGAGGAATTCAACTCTCGGTATCAGAGCACGGTGGAGGTAAAGACGCACGCGGCGCGAGATGCGATGCGCAAGGCGTGCTCGTTGGCGCGACATGTCATGGATACAGTCGCGTGGGCGATAGAGCCGGGAGTCACCACGGAGGAGTTGGATCGCATTTGCCACGCCGTGACGGTCGGCAACGGGGCGTATCCATCGCCTCTGAATTACATGGGGTTCCCAAAATCGTTGTGCACGTCTGTGAATGAGGTTGTGTGTCACGGCATCCCAGACGCTCGACCGCTTCGCGAGGGCGACGTCATCAATCTTGACATTACTGTTCGTCTGAATGGATATCATGGGGATTTGAACGAGACCTACTACGTCGGGAAGAAGAGTGGAAAGTCTGTAGAAGCTGAAAAGCTCATGAATTGCACGCGTAAAGCGCTCGAGAAGGCGATCGCGTTTTGCCGCCCGGGTCGTCGATTCAGAGATTTGGGCGAAATCATAGCCGAAGAAGCCTCGCGGGGTGGTTACGCGAGTGTCAAGGACTTTTGTGGCCACGGCATCGGTCAGCTGTTTCATTGCGCACCGAATGTGCCCCACTACGCTCGCAACAAGGCGGTGGGTGTCATGAAGGAGGGCATGACTTTTACAATCGAGCCCATGTTCAACGAGTCGTCGTCGCACAAAGTGGTACATTGGCCCGACGGCTGGACGGCTGTGACGACGAACGGCGCCCGCAGCGCGCAGTATGAGCACACACTACTGATCACGTCAGACGGTGTCGAAGTCCTGACGGAGCGCACGAAGAGTAGCCGACCATTCATCATTTAATTCCAGCACACCATATCTTAGAGGAACTACTAAGCGTGTCTTGTTTATTACAGCAACGCGCCACGTGTGGCTCTTCCTAATTCTAGAACGTACACATTTAACAAGCTACTACATCGTTTTGCGTGATCAGTTGTGCGTAATCAGTTTACGTAAAGTCATCACCGCTGGCACTTCCAAAGGGCGGCGACGCATCTGAACTCACAACTAGACGCGAATTCTCATCCGGGGAATACATGTCCCTTGGTTCGTCGCACCTCGCCCCAAAGAACGTCGTGAGCTCGTGAAACATCAATCCCGCCTTGATTCCTCCACCGATGAAGAACAGCACGAGCGCCAACACGAGCGATGCGCTATTGTCATCAAAGCAGAAGAACAGTCCGCCAACCGCAAAAATGGTGAGGGCGATTTCAATCCAAGTGTACAGATACAACTCTTGGGAAAAATAACCCCGTTTCGGTCTGTTGCTCAACTCTGCGCGAGTGTCCAACGTCTTCTTTCTATCGAGTAGGAACAGTCCCGAGCCTAGCGGAAAGAGGATGAACGACACTGCCCATATGACGTTGGCGTGATCCGTCACGCGTTCAAATTGTTCCTCATTCTGACTTCTATTCGTCCAAAACTCTATAAACGCCGGAGAATACAACAGAGAGCCTAAAATCCCCAGCAACAGCCCCATGACGTTCAGGATGCCAGCCCCGACCCGCCACCAATGCCTGCTCCTTTCATCCTTCACCATGCGGTCGTGCTCCGGCGTCGCCGGCTCCATGAAAACTTCCTCATCCTCCTCGCTGCTCGCAAACGTCAACGACGGCACGGCGAGCGCCACTCCACACGACACGTATCCAATCACACAGCAGATCGCCGTCTGATCCCACCCTTCGATGACGAAATACACCCCGCCGAGAAAGAACGACAACAACCCGAGATTCGTAAACGCCAACACCGTGACGTTCGTCGCCACCTTTGGCTTCCCGCTCAAGTTTCCCAGACTCCGAGACCGTGACATTGGTTTAGTTTTAACTTTCATCGGCGACATGGCGCGCGCGACTCTACGACGACGTATACGACGACGCACACCGCGCGTTCCACTTTCCTCCCCTTTTAACACCCAGCGTTCGGTTCCGTTCCGGGTTCCGTTTGCAAACCTTGTCGTCGCCGTCGCCGTCGCCGTCGGCGCCGTCGCCGTCGCGAGTGCGTGCGCGCGAGTTTGCGTGCGTCGCCCAGCCGCGCCCCGAGACCGGTCGGGAGTCTCGACTCTGACGCGACGACGTCGACTCAGTCGCTGAAAACGGTTGAAGTCGTTGGCTATATTGTTG
>Ga0255759_10001091_pt1 | contig 24460 bp, 21 predicted proteins | sample 101ome_20_FD_179959 | JGI IMG/M metagenome (GOLD analysis project Ga0255759, IMG submission 179959) | Coastal salt marsh microbial communities from the Groves Creek Marsh, Skidaway Island, Georgia - 101404AT metaG (version 2) | ecosystem: Environmental > Aquatic > Marine > Intertidal zone >...
AAATTGACGATTGCCCCGCCTGTGTCGGCCATCCCCTTGGCCACCGCCTGACAGGCAAAAAAATAGGCCTTGAGGTTTATCGCTTGGGACCAGTCCCAAAAATCTTCGCGCACCTCTCCTACCACATGGCGTTCATCATTGGCGGCATTATTTACCAAGACCTGAATGGCGCCGTGGACCTCGGCAGCCTCATCAATCGCACGCTCCAAAGCACCGATATCTGTGATGTCACAGGAAATAAAGAGAGGTGTTTGACCATATTTTTCAGCCATCTCTTCGCAAAAGGCCGTTGCATCAGACCTTTGGACAAAGGCCACGGAGGCCCCTTGCGCCAGAAACCCTTCGCTCAGCGCCGCACCAATGCCTGATCCCCCGCCGGTGATAAAAACACTTTTTCCCTTAAGATCATGAAACGTCGCCGTTTTAGGGGGGATCATAGCTTTGTTCCTTTCACAACCCACATGGTTTCTGGAAACCTCCAAGGCAAATTAAGACCCTGTGCCATCAGATAGGCGCCGCTCAACTCCAAAGGTCCGGTTTTAATGCCCTGACCCCCGCGTGAGAGTTTGGGGAGTTCCTCCGCATTGACAAGTTCAATGCGATAACGGGCGTCAGGGTCAAGACGGGTCAGGGGAAGTGGTCTTGGCAATATCTGCGAAGAACTTTGTGCTTGTCCCGCAAAGACCACAAATTCTGTTGCGCATTCCGACAGCTGTTGTTCTGCGATCACCGCAGGATCGGCGCTGTCCAGACGCAGGATATCGGCCTTTGCCATCCAATGGCGGTTTTCCTTCCACCACCCTGTGATGGTGCGCAACACTTCGCTCTCTTCTTCGCTCAGCTCGCGCGGGTCCATTTCAAACCCCATATGACGCTGTGCTGCGACCCAAGCGCGAAAGCGGATATCAATGCTGCGCCCCGACGTATGGCATTTTCTGGGGCCAACATGGCTTCCAGTGACCACAGAGGGTAAAAACAAGGCCGCGTTATGTTGCATTTTCAGCCGCTCAAGCGCATCATTGCTGTCAGAAAGCCATACCCGATGGGTTCGGCCAAGTATGCCAAAATCAATCCTCCCGCCACCCGAGGCGCAGCTTTCGATTTCTACCTTCGGAAACGCCTGACGCAGGCGGTCCAATAGCGCATAGGTGCCCCGGGTCTGCCCCGCATCGGCAAAAGGCAAAACACGGTTATGGTCCCATTTGATGTAGTCAATGTCATAGGTGTTTAAAATCCGTGCAATGGCATCAAAAAGATATGATTGCACGTCAGGCAGAGCCATGTTGAACACCATTTGCTGCCGTCCCAATATCTGATCCTTAGGCCCCAGAACCCATTCAGGATGCAGACGGTAGGTATCGCTGTTTTGATTGATCATCTCCGGTTCAAACCAAATCCCAAAGGACATGCCCTGATCGTGAACATGGTCAATCAAGGGGGACAGCCCCTCTGGATATTTGCGCAGATCCACCTGCCAATCAGACAGTGATTGAGTGTCGTCATCGCGTTGCCCAAACCATCCATCATCCAGAACAAAGCGCTCTGCGCCAAGGCTTGCCGCCAAGGTCGCAATGTCTTTGAGCTCCTCTGGTTTATGGTCGAAATAAACCGCTTCCCAGCAATTGTAATGCACGGGCCTTGGGCGGGATGGATCAGGCAGATCAAGTACCCGATCGCGCAGATGCCGCTGAAATGCCACCGCGCAGCCGTTGATCCCCCCATCCGAAAAAGCGGCATAAAGGACTGCCGTTTCAAAACGGGTCTGTGGGGTTCTTTCAATCCCGCGCGCATGTCCAAACTGGATCTGGCGGCGCCCGTCAGGCAATTCTTCGGCCACCATGCGATGACCACCGGACCATCCATAATGAAATCCATAAACATGGCCCTGCGTATTGCGCGCGCCCTTCATTGGCACCAAAAGCCCCGGAAAATGTTCATGCCCCGTGCGCCCGGTGTGGTTTTCCCGTTCCCGAATGCCGGCAGACCAGGCTGTTGTGTTCATTTGAAATTCACCACACCAACGCCCTGCAAAATCGGTCATCTCCTGACTTCCCTGAGGTGCGGGAAAGACGGGAGCGGCAAACCAAGTCAGCTTCACGGGATCCACAGAGCTTAGCGATGCTTTCACACAAATCACATGCGTTTCGGGATCAAGGTCAAATTGCGCCTGATAGGTAAGCTGCAGCGCATCATCGCGATAGGTGAGAACCAAGGCATTGACTGTTTCTTCTGCGCTCTCAAAAATAAACTGCGGCAAGAGGGCTTTGCCCTGAGCATCCTCAGCCACAAGACCGGCTTGGCCCGGAAAGCCACGGCGCACCTCTGGGCAAATTGACAGGGCAGGGTTTTCATCCAACATCCCACCGGTCAGGTCCAGTGCACCAGCCTGAACCAATGTCTGGAGATTTTCCGATGCCGGCAGAGGGGGACCCCAATAGAGGATTTGCGCAAGCCGCTCCTCCCGCGATCCAAGTACCAAAGTCTGGCGCAAATCATCCAGCCGCCAAGTTTTGATCATTTAACAGCCCCTAAGGTCAGTCCGGCGATAAAATGCTTCTGCATCATAAAGAACATTACAACAGGTGGCACGGCCGCCACAATCGATCCTGCCGACATCAAATGATACTGAGCCACATATTGCGAATTGAATGAGGTAATCCCAGCCGTCACAGGTTGTGCATCCGGGCCTTGGGTCAAGACAATCGCCCAGAAATAATCGTTCCAGATAAAGGTGAAAATCAGCACCGAAAGCGCAGCAATGGCAGGCCGCATAAGGGGAAGCACCACAAACCAGAAAATCCGCCATTCCGCGACACCTTCAACACGGGCCGCTTCGATAAGTTCAAAAGGTAACGCGCGGATAAAATTGCGCATAAAAAGCGTGCAAAACCCCGTCTGAAAGGCGATATGGAACATGATCAATCCCAGTTTGGTATCATAAAGTCCAACACTGACTGTAAGATCACGCACCGGCACCATCAAAATCTGAAAGGGTACAAAGTTGCCTGCGATAAACATGAAAAAAATCAACAGGTTTCCTTTAAATCTATAGATGCCCAGAGCAAATCCCGTCATGCAGGATAAAGCCACCGCCCCGATGACTGTTGGCACAGTGATGAGCACTGAATTCAACATATACCGCGGCATATCACTGTCGTAAAATACACGCCCATAATTGGTAAGAAATTCAAAGGTGCTCGGCATCCCCCAATAATTGCCATTTGTAAAATCAGCCAGAGGCCTGACCGAAAATGACGCCACAGCAATCAGCGGCAAAAGCCACAGAATAAGCGCAACAGGAACCATGGTTTGATAGGCGATCTGCGTTCCTTTGGAGCGTTTTTCGATGGGCGTTGGAAACATCGCTTAACCCTCTCAGTGCCGCGCCGCGCGTTCATCGCGATACATCGACCATAGGAAATAGATGATAAACACCAGCATGATCAAAAACAACACGACCGCAATCGCCGAACCATAACCCATCCTGAACCCATATTCAGAAAGCGCCTTTTCAAACATGTAAAAACTCAGAACACGGGTGGATCCAAAAGGTCCGCCATTGGTCATGATGGAGATCAGATCAAACGACCTGAGCGCGCCGATAATGGTCACAACAAATGCAATAAAGGTTGCGGGGCGCAATTGAGGCAGGATCACATACCACAGCATGCGCAACCCTTTGGCCCCGTCAAGCCGTCCGGCTTCGATCTGTTCGGGGTTTACCGCGTTCAACCCGGTAAGATAGAGGATCATGCAATATGCGGTTTGCGGCCAAAGCCCCGCGGCAATAATCCCATAGGTGGCCATTTTCGGATCACCCAAAACATTGATCGTATCAAATCCAAAAAGGGTAAGCGCCGCATTCAGCAATCCTTCGCGTGGAAGATAAAACCACGAAAATACCAATCCCACGACGACCTGACTGATCACAAAGGGGAAAAAGAATAGAGATTTGTAAATCCGAATACCGATAATGTTCTGATTAAGAAAAAGAGCAATCAGCAACCCTGCAGGGATGGCCAATAAATAAAGGGCAAGCCACTTCAGGTTATTCCAAAGAGAAATTTCAAAGGCCCTGTCATCAATCAGCTCTTCGTAATTTCCAAGACCGACAAAGGTTGCCGTCCCCAACCCGTCCCAGTCGTAAAGGGATATATTAAAGGATTGGATGATCGGAGTGATCACATAAACCAGAAAAAACAACACACCGGGCAGCAAGAACAAAAGCGGTGTCACCGTCATTCTGTGCCGCTGAAGCCATGATCTTTCATCAACCGCCAGTGACATGCCCATCCTCCATGAATGCCTTTAAAGGGACCTGTCGTAATGCCCTGTCTGTAAATAAATTACCTTCTGAAACATGCGCCCCGTTCAAAAGAGCGGGGCGCATGCCATTTCTTATTTATAGATGCGCTGACGCGCTTTTTCGAGACGGTTCAAGATGTCATCAAGATTGTCCGGAAAGACCATGAATTCCTGCAGACCTTCCATTCCGACAGATGCCATTTCTGCTGGGAAGTCGCGGTCAAAGAACTGGGCGACCCCGCCTTGAGCATTCTTTGACAGCATGTCAAACCCTTGCACGATAAACTCATCATCTGACACAGATGCGTTCGCGTTGATCGGCAATTGTCCGAGCCCGTCCGGACCATTGATTTTTGTTTGCACCTCAGGTGAGGTCACATACTGCAAAAACGCTTTTGCCGCTTCGACATTCTTTGCACCGCTGGCAATGTGGAACGTATCAGTCGGGGCATCTTCGCCCATTGGATAATCCCCGATTTTCGGGAATTGATAGAAATCAAGCTGCGCGTCTGTCAGACCTGCGGAACGCAAGTGTGGCACAACGAAGTTCCCCATCAGATAGGCTGTCGCCTCACCCTTAACAACAAAGGGAAGAGCGTCCTGCCAGTTATACGATTGGTGGTCATCAATAAATGCCCCCATGTCGATAAGCTTGCGCCAGTTCGCGAATGTTGCGCGGACTTCATCACTGGTCCAAGACAGCTCGCCACGCGCCAGCGCCATATGGCTGTCAAATCCATTGGTGCGCATGTTCATATAGTCAAACCATCCGCCGGCAGTCCAAAGGAATTTAGATCCGATCGCATAGCATTTGCGGCCGGAATTGATGATGGCCTGACAATTTGCAACTTCTTGGTCAAAGGTTGATGGCTCTGTCAGCCCCAACTCTTTAAAGATATCCTCGCGGTAATAGATACCCCACTGATAATACGTATAGGGCACGCCCCATTGCTTGCCATTCAGCGTCAAAGCACCCTTCACAGCATCCAAACCGGGAAGATCCCCGTTGGCATACATATCAGAGATATCCATGAATAAACCCGCATTGACGTAAGGCCCCATCCGGTTGGCTGCATACCAGTTGACCACATCAGGGGCATTGGCGGTCAGAGCATTGCGGATCTGGCTCTTCCATGCTTCGCGATCAACCACTTCCAGTTCCACCTTCAGATTCGGATGCATCGCGTCAAAACCTGATGCAAGGCTTTCCATAATCGCACGGGGCGCCGGATTTGACATATCCGACATAATCCGGAGTGTGCCTGACAAATCTGCATACGCAGGCAGTGACAATGCCGATGTCAGCATAAATGCTGCGGCTGTTTTCGCTACTTTGTGGAACATTGATTTTCTCCCTATTATTCCAGCAGATTTTGGTTTCATTAATTGAAACTCAATCTCAAGTATTGAAAACGTAATGGCAAACGGTTACAGATGTCAACGGGGTTGTTTGCGTTCAAGAGACGCTCACCCATAGGAGGAAAGCATGAATAAGCCGGTCAAAAATGACGGAACGGTGGGAAAGGCATTGGAAATCCTTGACGCCGTCGCAATGTACGAAAGACCCGTCCGGTTTTCAGAATTGCTTGAGCAAAGCCCCTACCCCAAAGCGACACTTTATCGATTTCTTCAAACACTCACTAATCAGAAGTTTCTGGAATATGATCAGACAGCCGGTACGTACAGTCTGGGCATTCGCCTTATGCGGCTTGCCCATACAGCATGGAAAACCGCCTCACTTGCGCCAATTGCGCGACCCCACACAGAACAACTTGTCGCAAAAGTTGGTGAAACTGTGCATTTGGCGCAATTAGACAACGGGCAGGTTCTTTTTATTGACAAACTGCGGGCGACAGATCGGTTTCAAACATTGGCCCAAGTTGGACAGGTTGCCCCGGCCTATTGTACAGGTGTCGGCAAAGCAATGTTGGCCTTTATTGCGCCGAAACGTCTGCAAATTGTTCTGCAACAACAGTCGTTTTACAAATTCACGCCGGCCACTCATACTTCTGTCGCCTCACTGAACCAAGAACTGGATAGTGTTCGAAAAGATGGAATTGCCTTTGACCGAGAAGAACACCAACAGGGCATTAATTCCATCGCTACGCCGATCCTTTCATCAAGCGGGCGACTTATCGGCGCAATTTCCATTGCGACAGCCACAAATCGGTTCGACTGCGAGGCATTGATGCAATTTAAAGGTTCTCTTTTGGAGACTGCTAAAAAAATAGGAGAGGATGCCACATCGTGGCAATTCCCCTCATGACAAAGAGAAGGATCAAGCATGTCAGGTGTCACTCTGAAAAATGCCATAAAACGGTATGGTGACGTCGAAGTCATTCATGGTGTTGACCTTGAAATTGAAAACGGCGAATTCTGCGTCTTTGTCGGTCCTTCTGGATGTGGCAAATCCACTTTGTTGAGGATGATCGCTGGATTGGAAGACACCTCCGAGGGACAGATCAAAATAGGAACGCGTGATGTGACGCGCGCAGACCCGGCAGATCGCAGTGTGGCCATGGTCTTTCAAACCTACGCACTTTATCCGCATATGAACGTCGAAGAAAATATGGGCTTTGGTCTGAAAATGAATGGCGTTGCCAAAGCGACAATTCGCGAGAAAGTCCAAAAAGCCGCTGACATCCTGCAGCTTGGCCCCTACCTGAAACGCAAACCCAAGGCGTTGTCTGGCGGTCAGCGCCAACGCGTGGCTATCGGACGTGCGATTGTACGCGGCCCAGAAGTATTCTTGTTTGACGAACCTCTCTCAAACCTCGATGCGGAACTGCGTGTAGATATGCGCGTGGAAATCGCCCGCCTTCACAAAGAAATTGGCGCAACAATGATCTATGTCACCCATGATCAGGTGGAGGCTATGACGCTTGCCGACAAAATTGTTGTTCTGCGCGCCGGAAAGATAGAACAGATCGGAAATCCCATGGCCCTCTATCAGGACCCAGACAATAAATTCGTCGCGGGTTTTATCGGGTCTCCCTCAATGAATTTTCTTCAAGGGACAGTTCAGGACGGCAAGGTGAGCATTCCCGCTTTGAATGACAAAAAAATCATAACAGATGTGACCCTGCCAAGGGACAGCGACCAAGTGATTGTAGGGGTCCGTCCAAACCACCTGAAAATCACAAGAGCGCAATCACCGATAAAGGTCGACATTCGCGAAAGGCTCGGCGGCATCGCATATGATTATCTCACCACTGCCACCGGTGAACGCTTGGTCGTCGAAACCAGAGGCGACGACCCAATCCAATCAGGATCAACCGTGATGGTTGACTTTTCAGACAGCGACGCACTTTTTTTTGACGCCACGACTGAGAACCGTTTGCGGTAATTGCACACTCCCGTTTTGAAACGCAAAATGCAGGAACAATTTTAAACTCTAAAAATGAGCATGTCTCTGGCTTGACAACAATCCAGTCAACAGGCATATGCGCGTCAACACTGTCGCGTGAGTGGTCATACACACTGACCAAACGATAGTGAAACCCAACGGTTCCCCTTCACGCAGGGTTCACGCTGTTTTTCTCAAGGAATGCGCATATGCGCGCTTTGGGGGAAAGCCACCCTGACCGGCGCAACCATGCGCCCGAACTAAGGCGGACCTATTGTTGGGCTGCCAGATAGGACTTTTTAAATGCAAACTTTTCAGGACTTGGCTCTTGAGCCAACCCTCGCCGCTTCGCTGAGCGCAGGCGGTTTTACAAAACTTACCCCCATACAAGCGCAAGCCATTCCCTTGGCATTGAACGGAAATGACATCCTTGGCCTCGCACAAACCGGAACGGGCAAAACGCTGGCCTTTGGTGTCCCGATTATTCAGGCGGCCCTTTTGCGCCCCGGTAAACCTACGCCCAAAACCACCAAAGCCCTGATCCTTGCCCCAACGCGCGAGTTGGTGAACCAAATTGCGAGCGCTTTGGCGGCTCTGACAAAACAGATGAAGCTGCGCGTGACCACTGTTGTGGGCGGTGCATCATTGGGAAAACAGCTCAACATCCTTTCCAAGGGTACCGATATTCTCGTGGCAACCCCCGGTCGTTTAATTGATCTTTTGGAGCGCGGTGGCATCGATCTCAGCACCACAAATCACCTTGTTTTGGATGAAGCTGATCAAATGCTTGATATCGGGTTTATCCATGCGTTGCGCAAAATTGTCCCGTATCTAAGCGAAACACGCCAAACGATGCTGTTTTCAGCCACGATGTCAAAGCAGATGGAAGGCCTCAGCAAAACCTACCTAAGCGATCCGCAACGGGTTGAGGTCAGCCCCCCCGGAATTACAGCCGATCTGGTCAAGCAAAGCGTTCAATTTATCGACAAAGCCAAAAAGCCGTTCATGTTGCGCGAAATTCTGGATCAACACAAAGGGATACCCACACTGATATTTTCTCGAACCAAACATGGTGCTGAAAAATTGAAAACGGGGCTCGTTGCAGATGGGTTCAAAGCCACCTCTGTGCATGGAAACAAAAGCCAAGGTCAAAGAGATCGGGCAATAAAAACATTCCGCAGCGGAGAAATGGACATTCTCGTTGCCACAGATGTGGCAGCGCGGGGAATAGATATTCCGGGTGTCGGATTGGTAATCAACTACGAGCTGCCCAATGTTGCAGAAAGTTATGTGCACCGCATTGGGCGCACTGCGCGCGCCGGTCGTTCGGGCAAGGCAATCAGCCTTTGCGCTGCCGATGAGCGCAAACACCTTAAGGATATCGAAAAACTGATTAAAATGCCGATAGAAACCATTGGCGAGGTGCCACCACTGTCTGCTGAGGAGTCAAAAAATACTTCGCGACGTGGCAACGGGCCTAAAAAGAAACGGTTCCATCCTCGCGATAAGATGAAAAATGCACAGAACCCAGGAAACGGCCACCGTCATCGCAGGGGCAAAGGCAAAGCGCACTCCAATAAAACGGCTGCCTAGATATTAAGATGCTTTGATAAAGGCGCGCAGAGCCGAATGGTCGCGCTGCGCGTTTTGCATCCAAGTCTCAAGGTTCTGGGCCTGCTGTACGTTCAACCGAAGCCCCAGTTTACTGCGCCGCCAAAGCACATCTTCTGAAGTTTGTGCAAATTCATGCTGCATGAGCCAGAGCACTTCTGCTTCGAAAAGAGTCGCTCCAAAATCTTGGCCCAAATCTTCTACTGCCTTGGCATACCCAAGAACTTCGGCGGCATCCGTCCCATAGGCACGCACCAAGCGGCGCGCCCATTTATCTGTAAGAAATGCATACCGCGTTTTTAAGCCGTCAATCAGATCCGCAACTCCATCAACCGGAAAATTCCCCCCGGGGAGCGCAACGCCTGCGGTCCAAGACATCCCATCCCCCGAAATCTGCGATTGGATTTTATCCATCGCAGTTTCGGCAAGTCGCCGGTAGGTCGTTATTTTTCCGCCAAAGATATTCAGCACCGGTGCACCAGCAGAGCGATCCACCTTTAGCGTGTAATCCCGCGTTGCCGCAGAGGCCGTAAGCGCCCCATCATCATAAAGGGGTCTGACACCCGAATATGTCCAAACAATATCCTTGAGACCGATTGCCTTTTTAAAATACTGATTTGCAAATGCGATGAGATAAGCTTTTTCCACATCGCTGCATTCAGGTCGCTGCGATGGGTCAGGATGATCCACATCGGTGGTCCCGATCAAAGTGAAATCTGTTTCATAAGGAATGGCAAAGATGATGCGCCCATCTTCGCCTTGGAAAAAATAGCATTTGTCATGGTCAAAAAGCTTCGGGGTCACAATATGGGACCCACGGACGAGCCGCACGCCTTCGGTCGTGTTTAACCGCAGCCTGTTCTGAAGGATGTCCCCCGCCCAGGGGCCCGCCGCATTCACCAGCATGCGCGCCTGATGAAGGCTGGTCTTTCCCGTTTTTCGGCAACGCGTTTCAATCTGCCAAATCCCGTCTTTGCACGTTGCACCTATCACCTCAGTGCGTGTAAGAATTTCAGCACCGCGTGCCTCTGCGTCGCGGGCATTCAAAATGACAAGCCGAGAGTCTTCGATCCAACAGTCAGAATATTCATAGGCCTTTTGGAAATGATCCCAAAGGGGCGCTCCCTCTGGCCCCTCTGCCAAGGAAAGTGTTTTGGTCGCAGGAAGAATTTTGCGCCCCCCCAAATGGTCATAGATCCAAAGCCCCAGACGGATTATCCAGTCTGGACGACGCCCCCTCATCCATGGAAACACCCTGCCAAGAACCCGAGAAGCCGGCGTGTCAGAGGCAAAACGCATGTCTTTATGATAGGGCAAAACAAATCGCATCGGCCAAGAAATATGGGGCATAGCACGGAGCAAAACTTCACGTTCCAAAAGGGCTTCACGGACCAAGCGGATCTCGAAATATTCAAGATACCGAAGGCCGCCGTGGAACAATTTGGTCGATGCGGATGACGTCGCAGAGGCCAGATCATCCATTTCAGCCAGCACAACAGAATACCCGCGCCCCGCCGCATCGCGCGCAATGCCGCATCCGTTGATGCCGCCCCCAATGATAAAAATATCACTGATCTTCGGGTTATCCTTATGTTCCAAAGATTGCTCCGACTCCAAATGGCCCCGTTGTTGATGATATTTTTAATCAGGTTTCGCAAGGAAAATCTTCGTTTTGGTTCTTTTATTTTCTTTTTGGTTCTAATTTCACACAGGTAATTTTGGAAGTTTCGCGGGAATTTAATCACAAAAACCCGATAATTTTGACACATCATGAATTTTTTCTTGTTTTTTACTTCTAATTTTCCAACTCTTTTTTCGGAATATCCTGTATAATGGGATATAATCGAACAAAAACGAAAGATCCCAGATGTCGCAAACGTTCCGCCATCCAGAAATTCTTGAAATTGCGCGCACGGCTGGAAAAGTCACCGTTGACGAATTATCCCAGCATTTCGGAGTTGCCGTACAAACAATTCGGCGGGATTTGTCAGATCTTGCCGCCTCTGGTCACTTGGAACGGGTGCATGGCGGAGCTGTGTTACCATCTGGCACAGTAAATATCGGATATAACGAACGCCGCACCCTCAACATAGAGGCCAAACGCGCCATCGCCAAAGCTTGCGCGGCCGAAGTTCCAGACAATGTATCGATATTCCTTAATATCGGCACTTCGACCGAAGCGGTCGCCGAAGAGCTGATGCAGCATAAAAACCTGATGGTGGTGACGAATAACATGAATGTGGCCAATATTCTCGCCCATAATGCTGAATGCGAGGTTTTGGTCACTGGCGGTCAGCTTCGCCGTGCGGATGGGGGACTGGTGGGCAACCTTGCCGCCGACACAATCCGGCAATTTAAATTCGACATCGCCGTTATTGGTTGTTCGGCTCTTGATCTCGAAGGCGACCTTTTGGATTACGACATCCAAGAAGTCGCCGTGAGCCAAACAATCCTGCGTCAGTCGCGCAAAACCTTTCTGGTCAGCGACCATACAAAATTTACCCGCAGCGCACCGGTCCGCATCGCATCCCTCAGGGATATTGACACTGTCTTTAGTGATCGCCCTTTCCCAGCGGAACTTGCCGCCTTATGTGGTGAATGGAACACCAATGTGATGGTTTCAAGGCGATGAAGACGGCTTACGCGACCATCAAGGGGTTTGAGGTGATGCGCGCTCTGCGAAAAGATCAGCGACGGGCGGTCAATCTGACCAGCGATCCTATCGGAGGGGTGATTGCGGTTTACTTGATGATTTGCAACAGGGCCCTTTTTGGGGAGCCTTAATGCAACCAACACTCTCCACTCTCAAAAACCTTCGACATGTTCCACTCAAGTAACCCCACCCCGCCTCACATGACCGGCCACTCACCACAAAAGCATTTATGCAGCGCAGCTGCTTTGCTACTGGTGTAGCCAAATAAAATATCAGCTATATTTTCACATACCCGCATAAGCTTGGGGGTGTAATGCCAGACATGGAGAGAACTTGAATGCCAATTATTTCAAAAGAGTCTGAACTGACCCCAGCAGTCTTAAAGGTCATGGAGCAAACCAAGGAGCCTCGTCTTCGCGAAATTATGGTGAGCCTTGTGCACCATCTGCATAGTTTTGTGAGAGATGTTCAACTCACTGAAGAAGAATTTCAAAACGCCACAAAATTACTGAACAAAATGGGTCAACAAAGTAATGACAAACATAATGAATTTGTGTTGATGGCAGGTTCTCTTGGGATCTCCAGCCTCGTATGCCTTCTCAATAACGGAAACAATGGGACCACTGAAACAACACAATCTGTGTTGGGACCATTCTGGAGACTTAATCAACCAACCACCCCGCAAGGTGGCACATTAGTGCGCTCCCAAACGCCTGGTCCCTGCCTATATGTGGACCTTAAATTTATAGACAGCAATAACAATCCCATCAATGACTTGATGGTCGATATATGGCACGCTTCTCCCGTTGGACTTTATGAAAATCAAGATGATAGCCAAACTGAATATAATTTACGGGGAAAGTTTTGCACAGGCACGGATGGTAAAGTGAAATTTCGGACAGTTAAGCCAATTGGATACCCAATCCCAACTCATACGACCGTTGGCGAACTGTTAAATGTTCAAAATCGCCATCCTTTTAGACCGGCACATATACATGTTTTGGCCTACAAGGAGGGCTATAAAACCTTAGTAAACCAAACGTATGTAGATGAAACCGAACTGATCGAAAGCGATGTGCAATTTGGGGTCACGAATGCTTTAATCGGAAAATTACAATTACACAGCGATCCACATCCAGAAGACGGGGATGTCGGCGATTGGTATAGTCTTGAGCATAGTTATACTCTTTACGAAGGTGTTTCCAAACTTCCAATACCGCCGATCAAATAAGCTATGAATATAATTGAATAAGTCTTGCAGGGTTTACGAATATGGGAAACGGTCAATAAAAGAAATTCTACGCATCGTCATTTCTGCAGAACTGAGACCAAGGCCCCTTTGATAATTTTGGTTATTTCAAAACATCGCCAACTGTTTTCAATATCAACGCTGAAGATACTGCAAAATTTACCCCTACGTTTGTATCAGTATTTTTTGTAAAAATGCCGCTCATCATACCGATAACCAAACCATCTGAATTGACGAGCGCGCCACCCGATGAACCTGGATTTGCCGCAGCATCCGTCTGCACAAAATCTTCAATTTTGTTGAAACCGATACCGCTGATACCTGTGGCAGATACAACACCGCAAGTAATGCCAATGCCTATACCGAATGAATTACTGATCAAACAAGCTTGACTTCCAATATCAGGCGGCTTGAGCGAAAAGAAGGCCTGATCTGTTTTCACTTTAGCTTTTAATACCGCTAAATCAGTCGCACGCGATGTAAATACGGGTTCCGCATCAAAAATTTCACCTTTTGAATTTTTCACAGATACCTTCGTGGCCTTTGATATCACATGGGCAGCAGTGATGATGTGACCCTGTTCAGAAATAGCAAAGCCCGTACCTTCAGGTGCTGTACCAAGAGGCGCACCATACCCAGGGTCTGCATAACCTGGCCAAGTTGGAAGGACTGAAAACACTGAAGAGGAAACCATGTTCCAAGATTTCACTCCGTCTGCTTTAACCTCTGCAGCAAACGCTATTAGTAACACCATCAATATAAGACGCATGTGCGTTGTCCTTCTTCACTTTTATATTTTAAGCATGGCGTTAACCCATTTTCTGTCCTTAACTAATTCGAGGCGCGTTGTTTAATCACATTCCGGATGTATATGTCGGCAGGTCCATAACTGGTATAGCAGTGCGTTATGTTTGAAATTCTGCTTGAAACACTAATTTCTGGAAAACCAATTTGTTCCATGTCTGAACGTAACACAGTTATAAGCTTTTCAAAATCAGTTTCAGATTTTTGATACTCATCTCTAAACCTCAATGCAGCAATACAATCCGCGATGCTCTCGTTCATAAGGCGCTCTGAACTATTGCGCGGCGGATGTGGCTGGTCCACATCTCCCACCTGATGGTGGGCGCATTCATGCAGGTCTATAAAGCTCTGAAGCTCAGATGGCGCAAATTGATAATTGAAGCGATAAACCGTCGGTGTACCTTCACCGTCTCTTCTAGCCATCCCAGCAGCAAACTTCTGACGGTCAGAGGCACTGTTTATGAATTCCACGTTTTCGGTTAAATTATTGTAGCATTCTGGAGGATTTATTATTGCATGATTTGGCTGAGCGCCCGCTTCCGTTGCCAACGCAACCACTTTGCTCGCAAATGTCATCAGTAATGCTATGAGTATGGTGCGCATGGAGTTCTCCAATAATTTGCCCCAGAATAATGAGATTGGGCCTTTTTGGGGAGTCTTAATGCAACCAACCCTCTGCACTCTAAAAAAACTTCCAAATGTTCCCCATCTTCCAATCAAGTAACCCCCCCTCCCTAACGCTATTTTGGGATCACCCCTTCCCATCGGAACTTGCCGCCTTCTGTGCAGAATGGAACACTCAGGTCACAGTCGCACTCAACTGACATCTAGCCACTTATTTTAACCTTAAAACTTTAAGCTTGAAATAAACTGAGGTACATGCCACCCTTCTGTCATCGTTTAGGCAAATGATGAGGCATCTTGATGCGGATTGCATGTTTGGGGGGCGGACCGGCTGGGCTTTATTTCGCGATTTCCATGAAATTGCGCGATCCAAGCCATGACATTGTTGTGATAGAGCGCAACAAACCCGATGACACCTTTGGCTGGGGCGTGGTGCTCTCTGACGAAACGCTTGACAATCTTGCCGCCAATGATTCCGTCAGCGCAGAGGCCATCCGCGCCCATTTTGCCTATTGGGATGACATTGCACTGCATTACAAAGGTGAAACACTCGTGTCTTCCGGACACGGGTTTTGCGGGATCGGGCGTAAAAAACTTCTGATCCTGCTTCAGGCACGGGCGCGCGAATTGGGTGTTGAACTGAAGTTTGAAACAGAAATTGAAAGCATCACCCATTATCAGGCCGCCTATGATCTGGTCGTTGCCAGTGACGGATTAAATTCCAAAACGCGCACGCTTTATCAGGACCAATTTAAACCCGATATCGATTTGCGGCATTGCCAGTTTGTCTGGCTTGGCACCCATCAACGCTTCGATGATGCGTTCACCTTTATTTTTGAGGAAACCGAAAAAGGGTGGATCTGGGCGCATGCCTATCAGTTTGATGATCAAACCGCGACCTTTATTGTGGAATGTTCTCAGGATACTTTTGATGCCTTCGGGTTCGCAGACATGTCCCAGCAAGACAGCATTGCGCTGTGCGAAGAGATTTTCAAAGCCCATCTAGGAGGGCATTCCCTCATGAGCAACGCCCGCCATATTCGTGGCTCAGCCTGGATCCGTTTCCCAAGGGTTCTCTGTGAAAGATGGAGCCATGAAAACGTTGTGCTTTTGGGCGATGCGGCGGCAACGGCGCATTTTTCAATTGGATCAGGAACCAAGCTTGCTTTGGAATCCGCAGTCGCGCTGGCCGATTATCTCCATAAAGAGGACGACCGCGACATCGCCTTTCAACGCTACGAGGATGAACGCCGGCTGGAGGTTCTGAAACTCCAATCCGCGGCGCGCAATTCAATGGAATGGTTTGAACGGGTGGAACTCTATTTGGGACTTGATCCCGTTCAGCTGAATTATGCGATGCTGACGCGCAGCCAAAGGATCAGTCACGAAAACCTGCGCCTCAGAGATAAAAACTGGCTCGAAGGTGCGGAACGTTGGTTCATGAGGCAGGCCGGCGTGCAAACCAACACCCCCCTGCGTGCGCCCATGTTTACGCCTTTGAAACTTGGGGATCTCACACTTAAAAATCGCGTCGTCGTGTCGCCCATGGCGCAATACAAAGCAAAGGATGGATGCGTCAATGACTGGCATCTGGTGCATTATGGCGAACGGGCCAAAGGCGGCGCGGGGTTGATTTTCACTGAAATGACCTGTGTATCGGCAGAGGGGCGAATAACCCCCGGCTGTCCCGGGCTTTATGAGGCAGAGCATGAAACGTCTTGGAAACGTCTGACGGATTTTGTCCATAGCGAAACAGACGCTAAAATCTGCTGCCAGATCGGACATTCGGGACGCAAAGGATCAACTCAGCTAGGCTGGGAACGGATGGATGCACCGCTGACCTCGGACAACTGGGACCTTGTGAGCGCCTCAGCGATCCCCTGGTCGGATGAAAACGCCTGTCCCCGCGAAATCACCCTTACTGAAATGGACGAAATCAAAGCACAATTTGTTGCCGCCGCCGCAATGGCGGCCCGTTCGGGTTTTGACATGATCGAATTGCATGCGGCGCATGGATATCTTTTATCTTCTTTCATTTCCCCGTCTTCCAACATCAGAACAGACGCATATGGAGGATCCTTGGAAAACAGACTGCGCTGGCCGTTGGAAGTCTTTGCCGCGATGCGTGCTGAATGGCCCGCGAATAAACCTATGTCGGTGCGCATATCGGCGAATGACTGGCTTGGCGAAGAAGGTATCACCCCTGAGGATGCCGTGGATGTTGCAAAAGCCTTTGCTCAGGCAGGGGCCGATGTGATCGACGTGTCAGCCGGACAAACATCTATCGACGCCAAACCCGTCTATGGGCGGATGTTTCAAACACCTTTCAGCGATCGTATCCGAAACGAGGCGGGGATCAAAACCATCGCTGTTGGCAATATTTACGAGGCAGATCATGCCAATTCCATTCTCATGGCAGGACGCGCGGACCTAGTGGCGGTGGGGCGCCCCCATCTGTCCGATCCTTACTGGACCCTGCATGAGGCGACCAAAATTGGGGATAGGGCCGCCCCTGATTGGCCGCTTCCTTATCTTGCAGGGCGTGATCAAATCTGGCGACTGGCGGATCGCGATGCAGAGGCCATCCAAGCATGAAACAGGTTTTGATCACAGGCGGAGGGACGGGCATAGGGCGCGCCATTGCATGGGCCTTTGCCGAGAACGGCGATACGGTCACAATTGCGGGGCGGCGCCTTGAGATTCTGAGGAAAGCGGCAGAGGGACGCAACATCGCCTGCAGGCAGGCAGATATCACGGACGAAGCGGACGTAGAGGCGCTTTTTCAAACACCCTATGATGTTGTGATCGCCAATGCCGGATGGGGTGCATCAGGCAAAACCGCAAAATTGACTCTTGCGGATTGGAACGCAACCTTGGCCGTCAATCTGACCGGAACCTTTTTGACGTTCCGCGAAGCGCTGCGATCTGATCCACGCCCATCGCGTCTTATTGCAATCGCTTCAACGGCCTCACTCAAGGGAAACGCCTCCGTGCCTGCATATACAGCTGCCAAACACGGGGTGCTTGGGCTTGTGCGTTCCATTGCGCTTGACGTGGCAAAAACCAACACCACCTGCAATGCGATTTGCCCCGGTTTCACGAAAACTGATTTGGCAGAAACAGCCATCACAGGTTTGATGGACCGGTTCAACATAGACCGCAGCGAAGCAACAGCAAAAGTGGCCGCCGGCAATCCGCGGGGGAATTTAATATCCCCCGATGAAATCGCTCAAACGGCACTTTTCCTCGCCTCAAAAGGGGCATCCGCCATCAACGGTCATGCCTTATCGGTATCTGGGGGTGAAATATGACCTCATCACCCGTTCACGCACCCAAAACTTCACCAGAGCCAAATACAAAATCACGCCTTCGGCTTTGGTTGCGGTTGCTTAAACTCAGTTCGGGCATCGAAGGCGAATTACGAAAACGCCTGCGTGATGCGCACGGCACCACTTTGCCACGGTTTGACGTGATGGCCGCGCTGTACCGCTATCCCGACGGGTTGAAGATGACCGACCTGTCCGACCACCTTAAGGTGTCCAACGGCAACGTCACCGGCATTTTGGATCGCCTCACCGAAGAAGGGCTTGCCCTTCGTGTGGCCATCCCCGGGGATCGGCGCGCCCACCTTGCCCGCCTCACGCCCAAAGGCAGGGATGTTTTCACAGGTTTGGCGACATTCCACGAAAATTGGATCAATGATCTTTTACAGGGACTTTCAACAGAAGACGCCGAAACGTTAAGCGCGCTTTTGGAAAAAGCACTCGCATCACAGGAGAGACCATGACGCTGTTTACCCCAAAACACTTTCGTGCAGAGATCAAAGACGGGATTGCCCGCATCGCGCATGATCGTCCGGAACGCAAAAATCCTTTTACCTTTGACAGCTACGCAGAGTTTCGCGATTGGTTTCGCGCCCTTGCCTATTGCGATGACATTCACGCCGTGGTCATTTTGCCCAATGGCGGCAATTTTTCCTCGGGAGGGGATGTGCATGACATCATCGGCCCGCTCACGCGGATGTCGATGAAGGAACTTTTGAACTTTACCCGCATGACAGGAGATCTTGTCAAAGCGATGATGGGCTGTGGCAAACCGATTATCGCGGCGGTGGACGGTGTCTGCGCCGGGGCGGGGGCGATTATGGCCATGGCCTCTGATCTGCGCCTTGCCACGCCAGAAGCCAAAACCGCCTTTTTGTTCAATCGCGTGGGGCTTGCCGGTTGTGACATGGGAGCATGCGCGATTTTACCCCGCATTATCGGCCAGACCCGTGCGGCAGAGCTTTTGTATACGGGACGGGCCATGCGCGCGGACGAAGGCCTTTCTTGGGGATTTTTCAACCGTATTGTTGCCCCAGAAGACTTGGAACAAGACGCCATATCTCTGGCTGAACGGATCGCAAGTGGCCCCACTTTTGCAAATTCCATGACCAAGACCATGCTGGCGCAGGAATGGTCGATGAGCATCGAGCAAGCCATTGAGGCAGAAGCCCAAGCGCAAGCCATCTGCATGCAGGGCAAGGATTTCCAGCGTGCCTATGACGCCTTTGTCGCGAAAGAAAAACCAGTGTTCGAGGGAAACTGATGTCTGATCGAACCTATCTCAACTGGCCCTTTTTTGATGATCGCCACAGGGAATGGTCAGAAAAGGTTGAAGAAGTCGCCAAAGGTTTAAGGGTCGATCACAGTGACGTTGACGCAGCCTGCCAAAATCTGGTGCAGACCTTGGGGCAAAGCGGCGTTCTTGGCCCAACCTCGAGCGACACAGGGAAATTTGATGTCCGAAAGCTATGTCTTGCTCGCGATATTCTGGCCCGCCATGATGGACTTGCCGATTTCAGCTTTGCCATGCAGGGACTTGGAACGGGGGCTTTGACGCTTTTTGGCAGCCAAGCACAGAAAAACCGCTGGCTTCCCAAAACTCGCTCGGGTGAGGCTATTTCCGCCTTTGCCCTAACAGAGCCTGGATCAGGGTCGGATGTGGCCAATTCCACCATGACGGCAATACCGGATGGAGATGACTACATCCTGAACGGCGAAAAAACATGGATTTCCAACGGCGGGATTGCCGACATCTACACGCTGTTTGCCCGTACAGGCGAAGCCGCAGGCGCGCGCGGTCTTTCGGCCTTTGTAATCACACCGGATCTTTCGGGATTTACCATCAAAGAACGGCTTCAGACCATCGCCCCCCACCCTTTGGCCACATTGCGGTTTGAAGACTGCCGCGTGCCAAGCTCTGCAATGATTGGCGCCCCCGGGCAAGGATTTAAGATCGCGATGTCCGTCTTGGATGTCTTTCGCCCCACTGTTGCCGCGGCCGCACTGGGCTTTGCGCGGCGGGCCTTTGACGAGGCACTCACCCGCGTGAGCGAACGCCATGTGCAGGGAGCGCCCCTTTTTGATCTTCAGATGGTCCAAGGGCATATCGCGGATATGGCGCTTGATATTGATGCGGCCGCTTTGCTGGTTTACCGCGCCGCATGGGCCAAAGACAGCGGCGCAGCGCGGATCACCAAAGAAGCCGCTATGGCAAAACTGTTTTCCACAGAGCAGGCCCAGAAGGTCATCGATACCGCCGTTCAGCTGTTTGGCGGCGACGGGGTGCGCAGCGGAATGCCGGTCGAACAGCTTTACCGCGATATCCGTGCGCTTCGTATTTATGAGGGCGCAAGTGACGTGCAAAAGGTCATCATTGCCCGTCAAGCGCTTGGAACTCTTCAAAACGCCTCTCAGCACTCTTAAAAGAAAGGGGTTTGAAATGACCCATAAAACCATTCATCCTGAAAGTTGGCTTCCTGCAAAAGGATATGCCAATGGCATCCTGACCAAAGACGGTGTTCTTCATATTGGCGGCCAGATCGGTTGGGACGGAAACAAAGAATTCGTTTCGGATGATTTCATCGACCAGATGCGCCAAGCCCTCAGCAATATTCGTCAAATTGTTGAAACCGCGGGCGGTCAGGTGGAGGATGTCACGCGCCTGACTTGGTTCGTCACCAGCAAGGCAGAATATCTTGCCGCCCAAAAAGAAGTTGGTGCCGCCTACCGCGATGTCTTTGGCCGGCATTTTCCGGCCATGTCTTTGGTTGTGGTTGCCGGCCTTGTCGAAGACCGCGCCAAAGTCGAAATCGAAGCCACTGCCCATCTAGGATGAACGTTCGCAAGTCATCTTTTATGCGGCTTAACAATTGACGATCCTCCCCAAATGGGCGAGGTTCTAAATTCTGTGCATCCAGTTACCACGTGAGATGTGCCACCGGAAAGGGGATAGATGTCAGCAAAAATTTTCAGAACAGACCGCGCCTTACGCTTTGGGGACTGCGATATTTCGGGTACAGCCTATTTCCCCTCCTATTTGGATATCCTGAATGGAGTGAACGAAGAATTTTGGGCCTATCTTGGCTACCCTTGGCATCAAATAATTTGGAACGATCGCTGGGGCACTCCGACTGTTCATCTGTCCTGCGACTTTTCCAAACCCTCTTTTTTCGGAGAAACATTGTCTTTTGAACTTGGCGTTGTTCGGGTTGGTCGATCCTCTGTTACCCTGCGGCACCGGATCAGCTGCGGCTCAGAGGTCAGATGGTCAAGCTCTCAGGTCCTTGCCGCGAGTGACCTTGACAAACATACATCCATTTCTTGGCCTGAAGACGTGAAGAAGATTTTGGACGAATGGTGTACAACCCAAGAAGCGCTCGGATTTTAATGCCAAAATCACCCATCGAACGCCAATAATCGCCAGAGAATAACATCACTTGAAATTAAAACCCATTATTGCAAAGCTAGACAGGTTGGATCTGTATATCGTATCGATGTCTGCAGAACAAAAATGTTGTGTGTAATCATAACGACAAAGGCATGGGAGGGAATAAAATGTCTTTTTCTAAATCACTCTTTGGTGGCTTCGCTGCTCTTGCGCTTACGGCGTCCGCAGCTTTTGCCCAAGACGTCACGCTGAGGTTTCAGTTTTTTACAGGCCCTAAGTCGGCGGTGCCGGCCCATTTCATGTATCCATGGGCTGACAAAGTTATGGAAGAATCCGGTGGGCGACTGAAAATTGAACTCTATCCTGCCATGCAATTGGGCGGAACACCCCCATCCCTTTATGATCAAATCCGTGATGGTGTGATCGATGGAGGCTGGGCGCTGCCGGCCTATACACCCGGCCGGTTCCCTGAATCCGAAGCCTTCGAATTACCGTTTGTATCCTCAAAATCTGCGGAAAAAACATCTCAGGCAGCTTGGGAATATGCACAAAAATATTTGCTTGAGCGGATGTCAGATGTCCATCTGATCGCCGTGCATGTGCACGGATCGGGGATTGTCCACACCAAAGGTGGCCCAGTGACGGGACCAGCAGATTTTGCCGGCAAAAAACTGCGCGGTCCTTCGCGTGCGGCCAACAACCTGCTTGAAGCGATGGGCGCGACCGCCGTTGGTATGCCTGTTCCCGCCTTCCCAGAAGCCCTTTCGAAAGGTGTTGTCGAAGGCGGCGTGATCCCTTGGGAAATAACTCTTCCGCTCAAAGTCCATGAATTGACGGACGGCCATTCAGAAGTTGCCGGCGATGCAGCGATGTATAACACCTTCTTTATCTGGGCGATGAACAAGACGAGTTATGCAAATCTTCCAGACGATCTCAAGGCAGTGATCGATGCAAACTCAGGGCTTGAAACATCTGCATGGGCCGGACGTGCTATGGATATCGGAGATACCGAAGCATTGGCGGTTATTTCTAAAGGCGATAATCCGATCATCACGATGTCCGAGGAAGCCACCGCGGAAATAAAAGCGATTGCCGCCCCTCAAATTGAGGAATGGGTGAAAGCGATGGATGCTGCGGGTCTTCCGGGTCAGGCCATGCTTGACGATGCGCGTGCATTGATTGCCAAATACAATAATTGATAAAACTCCCGGCCCGCCGTATTTTATGCTGCGGGCCGGATTTGAGGAAAGACTGCGCATAACATGGGTATCGCCGTTAACTCAGAAAAACGGGTTGAACGTTTTGCCAACCAGCTGTCCAAAGGGCTTGTCTTTTTTGGGGGCGCTGTCCTAACAGCACTTGCATTTATGACCGTTTTGTCGACGATCGGGCGGGCTTTTGTCGGTTTGCAAATCGGCTTGGGCCCGATACCGGGCGATTTTGAGCTGGTCGAAGCGGGAACTGCTGTGTCAGTGTTTTGCTTTATGTCTTGGTGCCAGTTAAACCAAGGGCATGTTACGGTTGATATTTTCACCAATCAGTTTGGGCAGCGTGCCAACGCGCTCTTGATACTTATTGGAAATAGCCTCATTTTCATCGTCGCTTTTGTAATAGCATGGCGGCTTTGGATGGGATTTGGCGAACAAGTCACATGGTTCAGCCAGCCGATCCGCGATTTGATCGGATTTGGTTATAAACCCTTTACCAATAATACCACTTACATTCTTGGCATGCCTTTTTGGTACAGCTATCTGCTCAGCTTTATAGGGGCCTTCTGTTTCGCCCTGATCAGCGCCTTCACCGTGTGGAGATCGCTGAATGACCTTTTGGGAAGAGATAAATGACAGGCTTTGAATTGGCGCTTTTGGGATTTTTCCTCATGCTTGGCGCAATTTTCCTGCGCATGCCCATTGCCATTGCCATGGCTGTTGCAGGTTTTGTCGGAAGCTGGATCATTCGGGGAAACCCTACGGCTGTGTTGTCGCAAATGAAAAGCATGTCTTATGACATGTTTTCATCCTATTCCTTGTCGATTGTGCCGATGTTTCTCCTGATGGGACAATTTGCAACCAAATCTGGCATGTCAAAGGCCTTATTCGAAACCGCTTCTGACTGGCTTGGTCATCGCAAAGGCGGTGTGGCAATGGCTGCGGTGGGTGCCTGCGCGGGCTTTGGAGCTGTCTGCGGAAGTTCTCTTGCGACGGCCTCCACCATGGGACAGGTGGCCCTGCCGGAAATGCGCAAACGCGGGTATTCTGATGCGCTGTCCACAGGTGTTTTAGCCGCGGGCGGTACATTGGGCATTCTTATTCCGCCATCTGTGATTTTGGTAATCTATGCGATTTTGACGGAACAAAACATCGTCAAAATGTTTCTTGCGGCCTTCATTCCGGGTATTTTGGCTGCCTTGGGATATATGCTGGCCGTTTCGGTTTATGTCAGGCTCTACCCCAAAAGCGCTACCACCTCTCCACGGGTGCCCTATTCTCAACGGTTTGCATCGCTCCTGCGGATCTGGCCGGTTGTGGTGATTTTTGGCCTTGTCATGGGCGGTATTGCAGGGGACTGGAATTGGTCAAAAGATGGCGTGCAAGCGCTTTTTACCCCGACCGAAGGGGCGGCATGGGGCGTTGTCGCGACGGGACTATACGGGCTTTGGACCGGTGGTTTGAACCGAAAAAGCTTTGTCGAATGCATCCTGTCCACTGCCAGCGCATCCGCGATGATTTTCCTTATTTTACTTGGCGCACAGCTCTTTAATTCTTTTCTTGCAATCACACAAATGCCGCACGCATTGGCAGAGTGGATCGGCACCTCCGGATTTTCACCCATGACAATTTTGCTGGTGATGTTGCTGACATATCTGATCTTTGGATGTGTCATGGATTCGCTCAGCATGATCCTTTTGACGATCCCCATCTTTTTTCCCATCATTGAAAGCCTTGATTTTGGCATGACAGCCGAAGCCACGGCAATCTGGTTTGGCATCCTTGCTCTTATCGTTGTCGAAGTTGGGCTGATCACGCCGCCGGTGGGCATGAATCTTTTTATCATCAACTCCATGGCCAAGGATATTCCAATGCAGCGCACCTATCATGGGGTATTGCCATTCTTGATCACCGATATACTGCGCGTTGCGGTTTTGATCAGTTTTCCG
>Ga0255759_10001092_pt1 | contig 24420 bp, 31 predicted proteins | sample 101ome_20_FD_179959 | JGI IMG/M metagenome (GOLD analysis project Ga0255759, IMG submission 179959) | Coastal salt marsh microbial communities from the Groves Creek Marsh, Skidaway Island, Georgia - 101404AT metaG (version 2) | ecosystem: Environmental > Aquatic > Marine > Intertidal zone >...
AAACCAAGAAACTGGAGCTTTTAAAGTTTTGGTTGAAAAAGTGGGGTGATGCCATTCGTCGAATGAAAAATCAGGTTCACATTGTCGATCTGCAAGACGCGGCTCGAATTATTTGGATGCGCCCCAAAAAGGCGAATGACTTTCTCGCGGCTTTGGAAGAGCGACTTTATGAGGGGCAACCAGTCGGTGAACAGGAAGCCGGCATTACCAAAATGTTGAATCAACTCCGAAGTGGTTTTCGCAATGGTTAAAAGAACGAAAAAATCAATCGAAAAGCGCCGGGAATACGTTTTGTTTGCGCTGGAAAAATACCCTAATTATCCGACAAGGACTTTAGCGCGGAAATTGCATTCCGATGACAAAAACTTGTTTCCAACGATTGAAAAAGCAAGGAATGCCATCCGTTACGTTACGGGCACGAAGGGCAAGGATCTTGCAAAGTATGCAAGGCACCCTCGGGCAAAAAAAGCAGCAGGTCAAAAGTTAGAATTGCCAGAGTCAGAAGCCAAACCTCTTAAGCCTTTTCATATCAAAGGCAAAAACAGGATCTTGGTTTTCTCCGATCTCCACATCCCATACCACAACAAACCAGCGATCAAGATTGCGATTGATGAGGCTAAGAGGCAGGAGGTGAACGTGATCGTCCTGCTTGGTGATGTCTTGGATTGCTACCAGTTGAGCCGATGGGACAGAGATCCCAAAAAGCCCAACATTGCAAAAGAGATTGAGGTTTGCCAACGCTTCCTTGCGTATCTTCGGCAAGAGTTCCCAAAAGCCAAAATTATCTGGAAGGAAGGCAATCATGAAGAGCGCTGGAAGGCTTACTTTTACCAGAACGCTCCCGAGATTGCCGTTCTTCCCGGGACATCTCTCTATGATTATGTCAATTGCGAGACCTTCAAGATCGAGGTTGTCGACGAACGTCGCCCGATCAACGTCTCGGGCCTTTGGCTCTATCACGGACAGGAGTTTGGCAAAGGATCAGGAGGAGGCGTCAATCAAGCTCGGGGGCAATGGATGAAGACCTACACAAGCACGATTGCCGGCCACGGGCACCGATCTTCGACCAATGTCGAAACGACGGCAAAAGGCGAGGTTTTTATTTCATACTCAATTGGTTGCCTCTGCGATCTCAATCCGAATTATGCAAGTGTCAACAAGTGGAACCACGGTTTTGGAATACTTAACCAAACAACACCCAACAAATACACATTCAACAACTATATCATTTTAAACGGAGAAATATTCGGGAAATCACATGACTAAGGAACAAAGGGAATCGATGGAAATGGCTTTGCGCGTTGCAGCCATTTTGGGAAAGCAAAAATACGAAGCCGGACAAGGCGAACACGGGGGGAATTTATGGGAAAAATCCCCAAAAGAAATTTATTACAACCTGCTTGAAGAGGCGATTGATTCAATGTTTTACGCGGTCGCCGGGCTTCAAGGGCTAGGACTTAGCATCGAAGACATTCTTGAACATCGCAATGGCTCGGAAACTATACGAAACGATTAAAGATCAGTTCAACGAGGTAAACTTTGCCCACGACCTCGAACAGAAGTTCGGAAGAACGTTCGAAAAGCTTCCTCGGGTTTACAATCTGGATTTTTGCATTTTTAACGGAAAGACCCCGACAGGGTTCGCCGAACTAAAGTGTCGAACCTATTCATCGACCGACTTTCCGACGCTTATGATCTCAATGGTCAAGGTATTAGCGGCTAATAGGCTGCACGAGGCGACCGGGCTCCCCTCGTTCCTGTTCGTTGAGTGGCAAGGCGACGGGGCTCGAGGGATGGTGAATCTAAATCAGAGCTTTAGTTTTTCAATGGGCGGAAGGTCAGACCGCAACGATCCACAGGACCGGGACATCACCGCTTACATCCCGATTCAAACATTCAATTGGATATGATCGCGCCGATTACACCGGAACAATTTCCCGATGAAGAGCAACTGCAACAACAAAAAATTTCAGACGGTTACGCGCGATTGGCTTGGTCAATCATAGAGCAAACGATCGACGACATTCATGTGTTGAGGCGTTTCGGGATCATTGTTGATGGAAAGTGTGTATTTAGAAAAGACAACTGGCCGCGCCGATCATGCGCGTATCGAGCTTATACCTCATACAACAATTATTATGATCACCCGAACAAAGTCCAGATACTGATCGATTGGGTTTACTCGAGCGACCTCGAGGAATGGCTCGAGATGCTCGGCGCTGGATACATTCAGCAACACATTATTGATCTATTGGAAGGGCGCATTCCTTACATCGGCTTCAAATACTCATACAACAACTGGCAAAGGAATAACTGATGAACCAGATCGAAAAGATTCAAAAGGTATTCGAGGACGTGTTTTTGCTATACCCCGGGCAAATCACTCAAGGATCTCGAACCGAGCCAATCATCACGGCAAGACATGCGCTTGCCTACTACCTAAACAAGCAAGAGGGTTTTTCAACGCGGGCCGTGAGGCATCTCCTAGGGTTTAAGGATCACGGATCCATTATCAACGCAACCCGGCGCTTTCAAAACTTTTTGGATACGGAACCAAAAACAAAAAAACGATACAAAACAGCCATTAAACAACTAAACAACAATGATTAAATTCAGCTTAAAGTTACACGAAATTGACAAGGGATTTATTATAGACGGCAAAAACGGGGCGAAATACCTGCCCTGTGTTGCCTTTCCCGTAAGAGACGAACACGGAAATCTTACACAAGATCAGTATGGAAACACTCACATCATCAAGCAAGACCTCGGAAAGGACCAAAGAGAACAAGACAAGGCGAGCAATGTGATGCGTCCCATTGTCGGAAATCTTAACGCTATCTATTTAATTGAGGACGTTAAGGAAAGCATGTGTAAGGGCAATGCGGCACCATCTGAGCCAGTAGCGGCCCGAGGTTCCGCACCTCAAAGCCAACAGCAAGACGACTTTGATCCCCCGTTTTGATCGATCACCCTGTCATTGATCCCGATCCCTTTGACGAGGATTGCCCCGATTGCGGGCCAATGTGCGCTGATGCCCTCGTCGAGTTGATCTTGTGGATTACTGACTCGGCCAAACGAAAGACGACACCATTTGGGCGGGTTGCCGCCCTGATGGTGATCACTAGGCAAATGACAGTGGCTCAAGCTTCAAAACGTTTCGGAATTACTGGCCGCCGTATATATCAAAACATCAAGGAAGTGTCGGTTCGGTTCGGTCTTAACTATAAGCACGGCAAGATCCTCTAGCCTTTAAATGAACAAAATTTATCAAAAGCCATACTACCAAGACCAAAGCGTGATCATTTATCACGGCGACTGTCGGCAAATTGTGCCGCAACTTGGCAGCTTTGATTTGCTGCTAACCGACCCGCCTTATGGGATTGGTGTTGATAAATCGATGAACAAAAAATCCGGCAAACATTTTAAAGGAAGCGCTGCCCCTTGCGGGACATATAAGGTCACAAATTGGGATAATCAACCACCTTCAAGATGGGTTTTTGAAATGTTGCTTTCAGTTTGCAAAAAATCGGTGATGTGGGGTGGGAACTTTTTTGATGTTGCTCCGTCGAAGGGCTGGCTGGTTTGGGACAAATTAAACGGAGAAAGTGATTTTTCAGACTGCGAACTTGCTTGGACAAATCTCAAAACACCCATCAGGAAAAAGGAGCATCTTTGGAACGGCATGCTGCGAAAAAACAAGGAACAACGATGGCACCCAACGCAAAAACCCGTTGAACTGATGCAATGGTGCATCAACTTGGCGGGTGATGTGCAAACCATTCTTGACCCATTTGCCGGCAGTGGAACCACTGGACGCGCTGCCAAGGACTTAGGCAAGCAGGCCGTGCTTGTGGAGATGGATGAACAATATTGCGAAATCGCGGCCCAACGAATGGCGCAAGAGGTGCTGCTGTAAGATGACCCCCCGGCAAGGAATCTCTTTGACCCCCCTACCCCCTATCGGGTTTCCGCATCGCGAAAAAATGGCATGACCAAACCCCGAAAGCCTAACACGCACAAAGCCAACGACTTATGGACCGTCAAAATGATCGCCGAGAAATTGGAGATCACAAACGATCAAGTTCGCAATCTAGTTTCAACCATTCCGGTCGCCGCAAATGACGGAAGGGCAAACCTTTACAACCCGAAAGATGTCCGCGCCGCGGCCCGAGCCCGGACCAAAAAGAACGAAGCGAAAAGCGGATCGCGTGAGTTCTATGAGATTGAGAAGCTCAAGCAACAGATTAGAAAGCTGTCGGTCGAGGCAGACACGGCCGAGGGGCGAGTCATACCCAAGGAGCAAGTTCACGCCGGGTTTTTCCGCTTTGGTTCTCAGGTTCGCAACGCCTTGCTTGAGATGGTCGAAAAGCTTCCCCCGCTTCTAGCAGGCCAAACACCGGATCAAATGCAGGTCCGCCTGAAAGAATACGCCGAGGGCGTTCTTGATGCCTTGCGAAATCACGAATATTCGGACAAGTGAACATCAACGAATTGATGAACGATGTGTCGCGGGCTTGCTACAACCCGATCGAAACGGCATCGGTTTACAGATGGGCCGAGGATTCGTTGAGGCTTCGCGATAGCCCATACGGGAACCAGTTTAAGCCCGACGAAACGCCTTGGCTTAAAGAGCCTCTGAGATGCATTTCCGACCCGACGGTCGAGACGATTGTCCTCAATTGCGCGGCTCAGTGTGGGAAGACAGTCTCGATGCAAGTCGCCTCTGCTTGGGCTCTTGCTAACTACCCCGGCCCGACGATGCTGGTCATGCAAGACGAGGCATCGACCTTGGACATTGCCAAGCAACGAATGATTCCAATGATCGAGTCATGCGAGCCGCTTCGAAAGCAATTCCCTGAGAACCGGCACATGAAAACGAACACCGAGATTTTTTTTGCCTCGGCGACTTTGAAGATGGGCGCGGCAAATAACAACTTCCTTCGATCGTGGTCAATCCGTTGGATGTTTGGGGATGAGTGTTCGGCGTGGAAGCCGGGCATGATGAAAAGAGCCCGAGCAAGGACGGTCCGCTATTGGAACCGCAAGCTCTGGTTCTCGTCGACACCCGAAGCCTTTGGGGATGATTTCGATCTCGAATACCGATCGGGCACTTGTGAACAGTGGGCTCTAAAGTGTCAAGGATGCGGCGAGTTGTTTGTTCCTGACTTTTACAAGTGCCTAAAATGGGAAACATCGGACGACACCAAACCGGGCGGAGAATGGGACTTTGAAAAGGTCGCCGAAACCGTTCGGATGGAATGCCCTCATTGTCAGCACCTACACGAAAACAACGAAACAGTGTGGCGGGCAATGGTTAACGGAGGCGGATACATTGTTGAAAACGACAATCCGACCCCGAAGGTTCGATCCTTTTCGTTCAATCAATTGACCCTCCCTCCTTCGGTGATGCCTTGGGCTTCGCTTGTTGTGGACTTTCTGAAAGCAAAACGACAAGCGGCCTCGGGCTATTTGTCGCCTCTCAAGGAGTTCGTCACCCTTCGACTTGCTCAACCTTGGAAGGAATCCGAACACATTGACACCGAGAGCATTGTCGCCGCTTCATACGATCCGGCCGGTGATTGGGAGGATGAGGCGCATCGATTCATGACAATCGACTGTCAAAAGGATCTCGAGTTGTTTTATGTTGTCATCCGAGCTTGGGCCATTGGCGGAGGGTCTCGCCTCTTGACCTTTAGGCGTTGCCACTCATTTGACGAATTGCGGGCGCTTCAATTGGAATACAAGGTTGCCGATTCAAAGACATTCATCGATACGGGTTACATGACCGGATCTGTCCTTTCGGAAGCTTCCAAGTATCACTGGATCGGAATGCGGGGAACCGACCTCGAGAACTTTCAGCATTCAACCCCCGGCGGCTTTGTCCGTCGCCTTTACTCCAAACCGACCCGCGTCAATCCTGCATCGGGCCGCGTCTCTCCGCCTGTCTTCCGCTGGAGCAACCCCGGCGTGAAGGACTCGCTTTTAATGCTTCGAACAGGTCGGTCGCATCCTTGGGAGATTTGCGACCTCGGGGATCTTGCCGAGGAATACGCGCGACAACTAGACAGTGAACGAAAGCGAGAGGTGCAGGACAAACAAGGCCGGGTCAAGCTAGTCTGGCAGCGATACAGGCGCGACAATCACGCGCTAGATTGTGAATGTATGAATCTCGTTGCCGCATACATCTGCAAAGTGTTTAGGGATCAAGAGTAATTTCACTTTTCACCCATCATATTGATGGGAGATGTCCGACCGTTTTTAAGGCTGCAAACCGATGATTGGCTTTTATTGCTAAAGTCTCGAGTCGCTCAAGCGATTCTGGACAACAGCACAACCGTAAGCTTTTCAAACTCTTCCCAAAGCGGATCCAAGCAAACGGTCCTCCCTCCTGCTGAGTTGTCCGCTCAGTTGACCGACGTATTAATCGAGAAAAGCCTTGTCAGCGGAACCAAGCGGGCCGGGTTGACATTTGCCCGATTTGGACGATGAGCCTCCTTGATCACAACGGGCGCCCCATCTCGACGGATTCAGCCCCCAAAAAGCGCGGTTACGTTAACAACTATTATCGCGGGGCTGAAATCAACCGGTATCGGTCCGCGCTTAACTGGCATACAGCCGATGTCGGGACAACCCTCAACAAAAGCGTTCGTCGCCGATTGTTAGGATACGCGCGGTGGATGTTTGTAAATAGCGGAGTCTGTCGGGGATCCGTCAATGATCTGGCGCGTTACTCGGTCGGGAACGGGCTAATACCTCAGAGCAATTCCGAACACGCCAACGAATACGAGTCCTTCTTTTCTCAGTGGGCCAAAGTTGCCGATCTGGGGAACACTTTCACCTTTTGGCAGATGCAACGCCTTGCATCGGTTCGGCTAGATGTCGACGGTGATCTCGGCTTTCTGTTCGTTAAAAAGCCATTTCCACAACTGCAAATCATTGAGTCCCACAACATCGAACACGATGGTTTCGACGTAGGTGATCACGATGGGGTGTATGCAAACGCCGCGGGTCGACCTACTGCCTATAGTGTCCGAGATGGCGAAAACATTCGCAAGGTTTCGGCGAACGATTTTCATCTTGTTTTTGAGCCCGATCGCGTTGGTCAGCTTCGAGGGGTTACCTCTTTAGCTCATGCGACCGATCACATTCGCGACGTTATCGAGTTGCTCGATTACGAAAAGGTTGGGGTCAAAATGTCCTCGGCGATTGGTGTAAGTCTTCAAACCTCGAGTACCGCGACCGACGATGGTTTGTCGCTAGTCGAATCTGGATACAGCGCCGCCGAGACTGGAACTGTCCCGTGGACGAGTTTTCAGGCCGGTATGATCCCAAGACTCGCCCCGGGGGAATCACTGGAATCATTTGCCTCGAACAAACCGAGTCCAACCTTTCAAGGGTTCTTGGCTTGGATTCTTAAAGAAGTCTCGATCGGCCTTGGTTTGCCTTACGAATTTATTGTTGATCCAGCCGGGCAAGGGACGGCAAGCCGCTTCATTCTCGAGAAAGCTCAAAGGCGATTTGAGGAACGGCAATACTGCATCAAGAAATTTTGCGACCGTGTTTGGTCTTGGGTCATCGCTTCGGCTATCAAGCGGGGCGATCTTCCGCCAAGCGAAAACTTTTATTCTGTCCGCTGGCAGACGCCCAAAAAGATTACGGTCGACGCCGGCCGAGAAGCTAAGTCCAACCTTGACGCTTTAAAATACGGCAATCGAACCCTGTCCGAAGACCTCGGCGAGCGTGGTCAGGATTGGCAAAACGTGAGAGATCAGATCGAACGTGAGGCCGACGATCTGCTTGCTCGGGCCAAGCGTCTCAGCGAGCAACACGGAGTCAGTCTCGACACCGCGGTGTCTCTTATTTCGCAACGCACTCCAAACCCGACTTTCAACGATGAAGCATCATCTGATTAATAAAATTAAAAGCGATTTGTGGGCTATTCGCCCTGATTACTTAACGACCCTGTATCATGCCGCGTTGGATTTCGACGGATCCGGCAACGCGTCGGACTCGCGAGGATATTCCGTCGAAGGGTCCACTGCTGTCGTCCCCATCTACGGGGCTCTTGGAAAGAACCTCAACGAATTCGAAGCGTTGTTCATGACCGACTACAACGACATCGAAGCGGCTTTAATTGAAGCCGAAAATGACGAATCAGTTGAGACAATCCTTCTAGACATCAACAGCCCGGGCGGAACGATTCAAGGCTTGCCCGAATTGGTTAATTACATGCGGACCATTGAAAAGCCGCTTGTCAGTTATACCGACGGAATGATGGCTTCGGCGGCTTACTGGTTAGGCACTGTCTCCCCTCACTTGTTGATCTCTCAAACCGCGGAGGTCGGATCGGTCGGGGTTTATGTGGCTTTGCTTGACGAGTCCAAAGCCCTTGAGATGCAGGGCTATAAGGTCGAGGCAATTTCAGCGGGCAAACACAAACTCGATTACTCCGGGTATGAGCCTTTGACAGACGAGGCCCGGGCAAGGCTTCAAGCGAACGTCGACAAATGGCACGGACGTTTCAAGGCCGCGGTTCGAGTTAATTACCCGGTCGATGATGAATACCTCGAGGGACAAACCTTCGAAGGAGAGGAAGCTCTTGAAGTTCAAATGGCAAGCGGCCTTGTGGATAGCCTTTCCGATGCCCTGCTTCTAATCAACGAATAATTTCACTTTTCATCCTCATATTAGAGATGAAAACCATTCTTAACCTGATTCAGGCAAACGCCGAAATCGCTAACCTCAAGAAAGAACTTGAGGCAAGCAAAGCAAGCGTTGAGCAAATGAACGCAAGCGTCGAAGAGCTTAAAGCCTCTCACGCCTCCGAACTGGAGCAAATCAAAAAAGCTCATTCGGTCGCATTAAAAGACGCAAACGCCAAGGTCGAACTTCTGACCGAGGCAAATGAGATTCTCGAGAAAGAGCAAAAGAGCGCATCCGAGCAAGCTGTCCAAGTGCTTGCATCAGTTGGCGTAGAGCAACCGGTCGAGGAAGCCGCCCCAGAACCCGAAGTTGAGCAATCAATCGACGAACTGTGGGCCGAATACAAGGCGATTCAAGACGCTAAAGAGCGCCGCGCCTTCTACACCGAAAACATAAAACCTCGACTGTAATATCATGCCCACCAACCAATTAAATGGAATCAATCTGGCGCAAATAGCCGAGTCCACATTGGACTATATGAGTTATGAATTCGCCCCATTGAATGCCATTACCCGAGATTTCTCGGAAGACATCGCCCAACAAGGCGAATCGGTCACCACTCGAGTTCCCGCGTCTGTGAACGCCGTGGATTTGTCAAGTGGTTATACTGCCCAAAACTCCGTTACAACTGCGAAGCCTATTAACCTCGATTCTTTTTTCGGGTATGTTTACGGGTTCAGCGATGCAGAAGTTTCTAAAGCTGGAAACTTTGATTGGCTTAAAAACATCTTTATGGCTCCGGCTCTTGAAGCTGTTCAGAACAAGCTGATGGATAGCCTCGGGGCGCTGATTACGACTTCCACATTTACCAACACGCCGATCACACAGGCAGCAAGCGGATTTGATGCCGATCATGTGGCCGATCTCAGTGCGAGTCTCAGCAACCAGAAGGCCCCCCGTTCGGAAAGATCACTGGTCTTGGGGAGTTCTTACGTCGCAGCACTACACAAAGACACCGCGATCGTTGACGCGTCCCAGTATGGAGATGATCGAGGAATCAAAAATCATGCTGCGATGCGTGTTCACGGGTTCGACATCTACGAATATAACGACATTCTGGCAAACGGCACCAGTTACGTCGGCGGATACGCTTTGCATCCTTCGGCTTTGATTATGGCCGCCCGCCAACCTGCGACACCTTCAGACCCCGGTCTGGATGTGGTTAACACGTTGACTCCCAATGGGATGCCTATCCAGTTCCGGTCGTGGTATGATCCCGATGGAGGTCTTTACAAAGTCTCTCTTGGTGTTCTTTTCGGCGTAGCAGTCGGGAACACCAATGCGTTGACCATTGTCAAAACGCAGTAGTTTAAAAAATTAACATATGGCAAGTAACACGTTATCGGGGATCTCGCTTGATGCGATCGCCGACAAAACTCTAGACGTTCTTTCGAGTCGTTTCTTTGAACTTTCACGGTTCACAAGGGACTTTTCGACAGACATCAAAGACAAGGGCGCGTCTGTCAAGACGAGGCTCCCCGGTAACGTGTCGGCTGTTAATTTGGATAGTGGTTACGTTGCCCAAAATTCAAGCACGACCGAAAAAATAATCACACTCAGCGAATACCGCGGATATGTGATCGGGCTAAAAGACAAAGAAGTCAGCTTTGCAAAGTCGGTTGAATGGCTTGAAAATATTTTAATTAAACCGGCCGTCGAAGCTACTGTTCGAAAAGTGGTCGACGACTTGTTAAGTTTGGTCACGGCTTCGAGCTTCACAAATGCCATCACGGTAACGGCACAAAACTTTGATTCAGACAATCTTGCCGATGCAGCCGCGACTCTCTCAAACAACAAGGTTGGAAAGTCTTTGCGATCCGCTCTTGTTGGCTTTGATTATTTTTCATCACTGCAAAAAGATGAAGTTCACGTAACGCCGGCCAAGGCATACGGAGGCCCGCAAGCGATCCAAGATCATGACGCGCACATGATCCACGGAATTGATGTGACCGGTTACGAGGGTATCCCGTCCAATAGTGAATACCTCGAGGGAATTATCGCCCATCCAAGCGCCTTGTTGATTGCAGCAAGAACCCCGGCGCTTCCTCCGGGTCCAAGGGTGGACAGCGTGAACCGAATCACCGAACACGGGCTTCCTCTTCAGTTCCGCCACTGGTATTCCCGCAATTTAGGCCTACACAAAATCAGCGTTTCGGTCCTTTACGGAACAAGTGTCGGCTTGGGCGATAGCTTAATCAGAATCAAAAGCGCATAAATTTAAGAAAATGATAGTCAAACCATCCTTCACGATTGGAATCAAGGAATCGGGCGAAATCGACATTTTGAAGATCGGGTCCGCCGAGGATTGCAAGGAGACCTTGCTTGATGAAACCAAAACCCCATCGGGCAAATACGTTCAACTGCAATATTACAGAAAGCCTCCGTATAGCAAGCGGCGCGACATCAAGACTCAGGCCGCGGAGGCAACACCCAAAAAGAAACGCGGACGCAAGTCCGAAGAATAATCATACCCGTCTCAAGCTGGCTTGACATCGCCTCGTCTGCAAATGCGCGGGCGAGGCGTTTTTAAATAATGGCAACCTTACGGCTAAAAGAATTTAGAAGCGATTACCTTTACGAATTCGCGTGGTCTAATGCCATTGATACGTGGTTCTCGATTGATCCGACATCTGATGGGCAATACATCGAACTGCCTGTCGACGGAACAAATCGAATTGTCGTTCGGGTTACATCAAATCAAGCTGAATTTGGCGCAAAGGCATACTTGATCCAAAAGGGGGTTTTTAATCCCGTAATTCCCGGGACACTTTGGCAAGATTACAAATACATTAAGCTCAATGTTGCCGATGGATCTGGAACATTTCGCGCCGACTCATACGCCAACAACTATTCGGACCCGGCTCATGCCTTGGTTGAATCGGGCTCGATTATCGACCTTCAAGCGTTCAATCAGCAAGTCGATCTGGAGCGGCAAATCGGAGTTGTGTTTGATTACAACGGAACAAAGCTTCGGGGCACAACAACAAGCCGGACTGATTCAAAGAACCTCGAGCCCGGCGGATACCTTGAAAGCTTTGACGTTGTGTTGACCACATCACGCGAACAATGGGTCAAGGCTGGAACAAGCCCAATCCTCGGCGCATCGGTTACCGTGGCGGGCGTCAAATATCGCATTGCAACAATAGTTATTAACGGGGGGCACTTCGAGCTTGCCCTTTCAAAGCATCGTGGCGGTTGAATTCTCAATTGATACTCGGGAGTTTCAAGACGCTTTGAAGCTTTACATGAAGTATACCAAAAAGACGCTTGCCGATGCTGTCAATCACCGGGCGATCAATATTACTTTTAAAGCAATCCGTTACACCAAAGCCACGACGCTTGGAAAAATAAAGCGCGAAATGTGGCGAACAAGCCGCAAACACCCGGGGGTTCCTGTTCTTTCATTGTTGGTAAATAAATATGTCGCGGGCAAGGATCAGCGTTTTGCTGGAAAATATAAGGCACTGAAAAACGCATACGGCCCGAAAGGCATAACCCCCAAGAATACGGAGGATTTTAAGGGCAAGATGGGCGCGGCAATGGATATGCTTTGGGATTTAAAACAAAGAAGTCGAGGTTTTATCAAAGCGGGCTGGTTTGAAGCCATCAACGATCTTCGACCGCATGTTAAAGTGAAACGCAAACCACCCAAAAACATCCGAGGGGATGGAGCGGCAAAAAAACTTGGGATGGCAAAGCCCGCTTTTTCTGGAATCAACCCAACGGCTGAGATCATTAACCGAGTTAATGGGGCCGTAAAGGTGGGGGCAAAACCACTTTATCGAGCCATCAAAGCAGATGCGGCCGACATGATGGTTTACGTAAATCGCAAGATGCAAGAGGAAGCCGACAAGTTCCAACCCTCAAAAGCGCGTCATATTTACTTTGACCCGATGAACGTATTTCGCCGATGAGCATTCGCAAAAAAACTGAAGAGGCTTTCGCCGAGCTTATATCTGAAAGCGTGGCTTGCCCTGTTTATGTAGGCACACGGGGCGAGGTTGCAGAACACCCTTGCGTTGTGGTTGTCATGACTGGCAGCGAAGAAATGCCGCCCAATACCGGAAACGTTTCGGCCGAGCTGGTTGTCTCAGTCCAAGGAACCATCGACGAGGCAATTGAAAATTCAATGAGTTATTTCGATGAGGTTGTCGAACAAGTTCAAGGAGTTTTAATGTTTGACGATTTAGCAAGCGACCTTTCGGCCAAAGTGGAGGATTTTACTTGCATCGGAATAATGGGCCGAACAGGGCCAACAACAGAAATCGACGACGGAGAAAACATGATTGCCGAAGTGTTTAACGTAAACGCTTTGGTTGGGCAATTTTAACAATTAGAAAAACAGAAAAACAATGAGCACAATTCAAAAAGGGGCATCGGTTGCATTCGGGCACGGAGGAAACACACAGGCACTTCTAAAACTAAACGGTGGAAACGATATATATGTTTTCTTGCAAGATATGCGGGTCAACGCTTCATCCTCGACGCAAGAAATTATTGACGGAAACGGAGAATGCACCGGCAAAATTTTCTTTGATCAAAGAGACACTTTGACGACTTCGCTTTTTGTCGGGGCAAACCCCGGAGGGGGCAACACGGCCGAACAGAATTTTAATCTCGACATAAAGCCCGGCGATGTTCTTTACCTTGGATCAGCTTGGGACGAGGCAAACAGCGCAAACGCAACCACCGAGCTAAGCGCGGCATACACTAACGGGCAATACAACTGGGTTATCGACAGCGCCGAAAAAGTCAGAACAACAAGCGGCATTTCCGAATGGTCAATTACTGCTGTTAGTTATGCAACAGATTTGACCGCATAGTGAACTGGATCACGACCATCGAGCCGGCACCGCATCGAATCGACGGGTTTCACCTTGGACCCCTTCGCTTTGGTCATTGCTTGCTAATGGAGCGATTCAGGACGGACGAGGAAACCGTCTCGCCTTTGGATCTTTGGCGTTGGCTTAACATCACAAGCCGAACCCATCAACAAGCTCGCGATTGGTTGACTTGCGATGAAACTTGCTTGTTCTCGATTAGTCGTTGGGCCTTTTTAGCCCGCATGAAAAAGCCGATGAACTTTCTGAAAGTTGCGACCCTTTGGAAGGATTACATTGAAGAGAACACGGCAACACCGGAAATAATGTCCTCGACGGAAATCACCGGATCACAAGGAACACCTTATTATCAATCGATCTGGAACTTTGCTGTTACGCGTTTGAATTACTCGCCTTCAGAAATTGCCGACGCCCCTTTCGGACAATTGCTTTGGGCCTTGCTTGCGTTTCAAGAACAGTCCGGGTCGATTCGTATTGTTGACGACAATCTTTCAACTGTATTTGACAAGTTGCGATGCCAAAGTTTGAGCTAAAAGGAAAAATCAATCTTGATGGTTCTCAGTGGAAATCGGGCCTTAATCAAGCAGAAAGAGCCGCTGAGGGATTTTCGAGCAATGTTGCTAACAGGCTAGGTGGAGCGATTAAAGCAAGCCTTATCGGGTCGATTGTTGCGGCTGTTACCGCGGCCGTTGCAATTGCGGCAAGGCAGCTTTCCAGAGGCGCAAAAATTCGGGATATGGCGAGCAAAATCGGAGTCACGCCCGAACGGATGCAGATGTTTGAATATGCAGCATCTCAAAGCGGAGCAACAGGCGAGCAAGTCATCAACGCAATCAAAGGTTTGACTAAGACTCAAACCCGCGCAAATCAAGTTGACGAAACCGGGGCTCTAAAAAACAAAGACTTAATGAGGACTTTTGCAAAGTTCGGCCTTACTCAAGACGACATGAACAAGCCCGCGGCCGCTTTGTTTCAAGTTATTGCCGACCGAATTTCGGAGGGATGGAACAAAAAAGACCTTGATAATGATTTGCAAATTCTTATGGAGGAAGCGGGTTTTGCTTTAATTCCTGTTTTCAAAGCTAACCTGTCGAAAGCAATGGCCGAGGCGGCGACCGAGGTCGGGCTTGTTACAGATGAAAACGTTCGATATTTAGGCGCAAAAGATGACCTCAAAACAAAAATGTCGGCACAAGTCGAAAACGCTATCGCAAACAGATTTGCGGCCGGCGCAAGAAATCTTGAGCGGGCACAAGCTTTGGGGGGTTTTTATTCGGCAGGCCCGGGCGCAATTCCGCAAGCAGTTATTGAAATGCAACGAGCGGCAAACATTGAGCGAAGCTTGAAAAACATTGACGAGCAAGGCGTCAAAATTCGGGAACAATAATGGCAGTCACAAACAAATTTCCATCGGGGATAAACTTGGCCCCGCTTGTTTCAATTGAAAGAAACTGGACCCGTGAAAATGGCTGGTCGTCTGTCTCTACATTCACCGGGCCGTGGTCGGTGATTGATGAGCTTCGGAACAATTCGTCGGTTGTCGGCGGCGCTTCTAACATCAGCGTAAGCAAGGACAAGAATCTCGGAACCCTTCGCGTTTCCTTTCAGAACGACGACAACTCGACGCCCGACGAGTTTGAAGAACAGTCCAACACTTGGACGTTCACCCCTTACGAAAACCAGCGCGACCTTGCCCTTGCTCCTAAATACTACCCGGCCCGAAAGTATGAGGAGGGGTTTCTTGACCGCGTAGAGCAAGCCGTCGAGCAATATCGGAGCGACATCAAAACAGCCATTGCGGCGCAAGCTACGGAAAAGGATGATCCCTTTTACCTATTCACAACGGACGCTTTAGGGGCTAGCCAAACAAAGGGCAAGCTGACCCGACCAAGTGCAACCAAAAACGGAATCACCGGGGCTCTTGCTGCTTCCCGCGCCGAGGAATATGCGCGGATGCTGCTTGAGGGTTTTGATTCTTACGACACCTCACGTTACACCCTGCGCAATCAAATAGTCGTTCCGGCTGGAACATCGGTGACAGTTTCGCACCTTGGCACCGGCTACCAATGGACAAATGATCAGGTCGTCAACGTTGTTGCATCTGGCAACGCGCCGCTCGCCCAACGGACAATCATCGGCGATCTGACGACATACTTTGGGGGAACCTATTGGTTGAAAAAAGCCCCGACAATCCAGCAGATCAACAACGGCAAGTTTGAGATTTCAACCGAATACGTAAATTATCAAGCTTATGAATTGCCAACAGAAATCAACCCTGTGTATGTGCCGTGAGATTTCGCAAGCTGACAAAGTTTAGCCCCAAGGCAATCTTGCAGGCCATCACTGAGCTTCAAGAGTTCGTTGCAATGCTAATCCCTCGAGAGTCTTCGGGCACACTTCGCACCTTTGGCAGCGGCGGGACTACCGTCAAGGCGAGCAAAGTCGCAAAACAAACCGGTTCGACCACTGTCACAACCAGCGGCAACAATCCTAGCCGGTGGGCTTAATTTCACTTTTCCCCCTCATTATAAAAGGGCTCTAGTCGGCTTGACCGAATATGGAGACAACACCCCATCCCGGGGCGCTCTCCCCTGCCCTGTTAACTACTTCATCAAATGGGAACGATTAAGATAATCGGCTTCGACGAGCAGGGACAGGCTCAAAGGCTTAAGATCAGAATTGCACGCATCCTCGATTATGATCCTGTTACCTCAGCGGAAAAAGAGAACATACGGGAAACCCTTGGCGTTGACGACTCGTTGGGCGGCACTTTCACGACACCGTTGAGCGTCACAAGCGCCAGTGATAGCAGCTTCACGGGCGGCGGTAAAGTCGGCATCGGTACATCCTCGCCGAGCTACGATTTGCACGTCACCAACGCATCAACCGCAGCATCAATTGGGATAACGGGGACTGGGGGAAGTAAAGACACGTGGACGGTGACCAGCTCGGACAGCGGAGGCAAGGCGCTACTCAACTTTACAGACGAGGATACGTCAAACACCGTCATGCGACTGCATCAGGATGGACTGGTCGGCATCGGGTCAGCTCCGGCAATTAATTTGGGAAACGGTCTGAGCGTCGATGGAGGCAGTGGCTACGTAAATCTAAATCTGGTCAAAGGCTCCTCTGGCACTGGCCACGCGGTTGATTTTAGCGACGAAAACGGCGCACTTCAGTTCCGAGTTGGAACCAATTTCAGCAGCGGCGGCAACAACCTGATTTTCGCCCGAGGCACAGGGTCAACGATTGCTTGGAAAATCGACTCTGCCACTGGGAACCTCGTCGCCAACTCCACAGGCATAGATTTCGGGTCAGGCGGTGCTTCTAGCTTGCTTGATGATTATGAACGAGGGACCACCGCACCAACGGACGCTAGCGGGGCTGGCTTAACACTCGCTGGTGTTGGGTGCAACTATGTCAAAATCGGCTCACAGGTCACAGCTTGGGTGACGGTAACATACCCGACGACGAGCGACACCAGCACGGCAAGAATAGGTAACTTACCGTTTGCAATCGGCTCATCAGACATTGACCGAATTGGTGGATTTGTTGCAAGTCAAGACACCGGTCTTTCGGTTTCAGTGCTTGGCACTACTGGAACCGGCCAAGTGACTTTCCGCAAGACTAGCGGCGCGCCTTACGCCAATTCTGAGCTGTCTGGCAAATTTATTTGGTTCTGTTTTATCTACGACGTTTCCTAACCCCAATTTACCCCAGCCGGACTAGCTGGGACGGACCACAACTAATACTACTATGATTGAGAAAATTACCAAGTGCGACAAAATCGAATTTGTCGCCCCCTACAGTGTCCAATGCCGCCAGCGAATCAGCTTGGTGGAGGAGGGCCAAGAACTCGCCGCAAGCTTTCACCGTTCGGTAATGCACCCAGACTCAGACTGGAGTCAGTGCGAAGCCAACGTCCAAGCCATCTGCAATGCGGTTTTCACGGATGCAGTCAAAGCTGACTGGGAAGCGAAGAAAGCCGCTGATGCTGCTGCCATAGCAACTGAGCCAGAATCTATTGACACACCTGCCGCGCCTGATGCGTGAGGTTGATCGGTTAAGGCAAAAAAATGGGGTCGGATTGGGCGGACAATGCGCGGGTGGCTTCCATCGGGCTCTTTGGCTTTGGGGTCACTGTCACGGAGATAAACGAATTCCTGAAACTATCAATCGCCGCTTGCACCCTTGCATACATGCTCGCGAAAGCTCTTTCGGCTTGGCGGCTTTACATAAACAAAAAAGACGATGAAAACAGCAATTGAAATCGGATTCCTTGCGTCAACGATCTTCATCCTGTCGGGATGCGGGACGCTTGAAAATATAAGCGATAAGCTTTACACGGCGGAGGTAACGACAGAAATCGGAGCCGATGGCATTCCTCACAATGTCACAAACTATGTCGCCCGCCCGAACGTGAAAGCAACCGTTGCCCTCGGGGGGCAGATTGCACCCCAACCGATCGGAGGGTTTGTCAGTTCAGCGGTTCTCGGTTTGTTGAGTATCTTCGGACTTGTGAAGTCTCGACAGTTTAAAAAGGCCGCGGTTGATGCTGTTGAATTTGGTCAAGCTGTCAAAGCGGAGTTGTCGAAAAGCGATCTTAAAGAGCAATTGCAATCGATAAAAAACACTCAAAAGATACTTCAAAAGTCGAACGGAACTTGGAGCATTATTCGCAACATTTTGAACAAAATATAAAATGGCACGAACCACAATTTCAACGACCGAGATGGTCGACCTTTCCGACTCAGGCCAAGCCCCTTATGGAATCATGCTTGATGCTGGGAGTTCTGTAACCGGGAATGTCGATGGCAAATACAAGTTGTTTAGTCTATCAGGAACAAACAACGGAAAGTCATTCTCGTTTGCCAACACCGAGTTCTTTGTCCTGAAAAATGACACAAGCGGCGCGATCACTTTTACTATTGCACTAGCCGAGCCAGACGGATACGCAAATCTCGGAATCACTTTAAACGATAAAACGATCAGTGTTCCCGCGGGTGAAAAGTTTATTTTCCCGGCCGATAGTCGATACAAGGATTCGAGCGGAAACATAAACATCGACGCGAGCGCGACAGGCGGACACGTCCTCGTTGTCAAGCGATACACAATTGTTTAGTGTTTAGGATGTGGCGCTTCAATTTCCCAACGTCCCGCAAGTAAACTCCGGCGATGTTATAACGTCATCGCAGTGGAACACTCTCGCTTCGGCATTTAATTCCCGAATTAAATCCGGGATCGGAGATCCGAGCTATCGCATAGCGTGGTATATCCATTCACTGTTTCGCAATCTGCGAAATCCAGCAGACGCAAACAACCACCCAGCACAAGATGAGTGGCAAACTTTTTACTCTCACGTTGAACCGTCTTCCGGTTCAGATTACCCCGTCACCGACGCGGGCACCGCATCAGGGGCGAACGTTCAAAACCCGATCAACGCGTTTGTCTTTGGCAATGAATCCGCTGATGTTGACAGCGAACCCGATCGATTGAATTGGGATTCGATCCTCGATACAGGGATCAAACTCCACAACCCCGGCGCACCATCAACCGACGCCGAAAAATGGGAGGTTGGAAAAGCTCAACGAGGGGAAACCGATCCGACGGGTTCCTTGACCGCACAAGCCAACGCGCTCTTTGCGGCGCAACATCATTTATTCTTTCGGTTTGGAAGCGTCTATCACAAAGGGTATGGAGGCTTTTTGCCGCAAGGCGGAACCAACGGCATTTGCGCGGGAAATGAATTCATCATTGATCGCGACATAAAGTTTCAAAAGCTTTCGGACTCTTCAACGTGTGTTTACTCATCCTGTCCAAACGGATCCGGCTCGGGCTCATGTGCGAATGTTTCCAAGGGCGTTGAAAGATTTAGCAAAGGCGGCAAGAATTACATTCTGTATCATTACGATGGAACCGTCACCTTGCTTCCGTTTGAGGATTACATTGAAGGACCGTTTGACGGAGCAACCGACGACGCGTTTTTGCAGCGAACCGACGGGGACCAGCTCAGTCGAGCGTTGAATTTTTATATTAACGATTTCAAAGGGAACACATTTGAAAGAAGTCGCACCGATTATTTTGTCGAGGACACGGCCTTTGATTTTCAAAAGTTCTTTTCGATCCAGTATTACCTTGCCCCGGCATACGCAACCGAAACAAGTCCGGGCTCGGGCATCTATCAACACGATTACAAGCAATATGATTTCCTGAGTTCCACGGCCGCGGGTTATGGGGTGATTGATCCGAGCGGATCCCCGTCAACCTCTTACTCGATCCATACCGGGTTCGTTTGCTCGGGGTTCATCGCAATCGGCGACAGCTTGGCCGAATCAAAAACCTTCACCATTGAAATCGATGGGGTCGACAAGGGTTCGGTGACGGTCGACGGAACGACAACAAGCCAGAGTTTGTTTTTCGAGTATCCGGTCGGAGGGTCTGTCAAAATCAAATGTGATCGCGCTATGGGTTCTACTGAATCGGCATATTGCGAGATCCTCGAACAGCTAGAAATGAAGCCCGCAAACGAGGACGCATACGCGGTTCTTCGAATGGGCTCAGTGAACACCACGGGATATGACGGCCGCGGCGAAAACACTCAAGAACCGAAAGGCATTTCGGATGCATACTTCCGGCACGGGGCGATCATCAATCCAAACCAAGGGAGCGCCCGGAGTGAGCTTGCACACATTAACCGAAACCCCGTTTATGAAACGATCCGAAAGGTTGTCCACGATCGGACCAGAGTCATCGAGCGCCATCAGTTCAGCGGCTACGCCATTGAGAACGGCAAAAGTGTTCTTTACTTTACGCAAAACTCGCGAGGTGATTCGGACGCTTATTCGTGGGGCGGAATAGCGCCAAGCAAGCACATTATCCAGAGCGGAGAGATTCGGCACAATGTTGAGTATGTTGTCGAAAGCGGGACGACCGGGATCACTTACGACAGCAACACTTACGCGGTCGGCGATACATTCACCGGAGCCGCCGGGGTTGATACATATACCAAAACCGCGGGCGATGAAATCGTAAAGGAACACAACGGGATCATTGCGACAGCGGGGCAAAACGGGGTCGACAACAATTGGACGATGTTCATCAGTTCGGCGACCTATCACCCGAACGATTCGATTTACAAACTGACCGCATACGCGGATCAATTGGGTTTTGGGTTGGATCGTTGCACGTTCTACAGTCAGCAATGGACGGACCCACTCGACGCAAACGGCAAGGAGATGGGGCGACATGCTTCGATTGTGCCTTCCCGGCCGCTGATTAAGCCTGAGAACCCTCCGGGCTATCGGTATGGACTTGGCACCCATACACCTTCAATCCTCAGTGGTAGCGGAACCTTGATCGATCAGGAGAACGACGCCGCTTGTGAAACCAATCCAACCGAGTCCGCTTGTTCCGGTCAAATTGACCATTGGAAAAGTTGCCAGATATACACCCCTGATTACGAGGTTGAGTCTGTTGTTTTCGATGGGTCGTCCGTAAAGGTTACACTGACCGATCGCCTGTCTCACAACTCGAATGCACCCTCCAGCGTTTCAAACTCGAGCGGAGGCGCATCAGGTTGGGCGAATTATGTATCAACCGAATCAGGTCGTAGAACCGACGAGAACACGTTGATCGATTACCTCGAGCTGCAAGCAAGCGGCACAAATTGCGCCCAAAGAATCGGAGACACCGCACCCGATGCACCGACAAGCGGCTCGAACAGTTGGGTCGCCGACCTGTATGGATCCTGTATTCCGCGCTTTTATTTTACGCGACAAGTCCAAAAGGTGTATGAGGACAACAACACGGATTATGATTCGACCGATTCGCGTATGGAGACCCCGGAATTGCTTTGGATGGACTTCATCTTGCGGGCTATATGCGAGGGGTATGTAGACCCCGACTCGTCGAATAGTTTGCGGAGTTACACAAACCCAACAACCGGGGCTTTGATATGTTACAACAAAAGGCTTTTCGATTTTACATACGAAAATCTCTTCAAATCCGCAAACTCCAACCGATGGCCTAGAATCGTTCCTTTGTCGGTTCGTTCTGACAATCCAAAGATGTTTGGACCATTGCCTAACGTCTACACATACGCGGAACACTACAACCAGATCGCCCGGGCCGTGAATTTGCTTTACAGGGCAAGGTTGTATTTGCCGACGCGCGTTCGTTTTAGGTCAAAAAGTTATTACAAATATTCGTCTTATTCAGGGGTTCAAACAAATCAATCGTCTTTGGATTGTGTGAATGGCGCGGTTTGGGCCGACAATGTAACAGGCCCAACGATCGACATTGCAAACGATACGCCCGACACGGTTGGTAGTTGGCAGGAGGCTTCAAACCCTGACACAATAACAAGCTCGAAAGATTCACGCATTGCTGAGCATCCAAACGGGGGTTGTTCGATCCGAACTTTTGCTCAAAATTACGAATACGAAATCGACTTTGCAGAGTTTAGCGAATACGCCTTGCCGATCGATCTGCGAAACCTTGTTCAAAACGACAGCGGCTCGGGGTTCACGGCCTCGCTTTACACGGAAAGAAAAGTTCATTCCCGACAAGGAGCGACTTGCCCGGGGTGGCCCGGCAACGCTGGTGGCAATTCCACAAATGAAAACGATTACAAGATCAACGGTCAATGTCAGGACTGGATTCCTACAACGACCGATCAAGATGAGTGCATTTTGACCAAAAGCGGAACGCTTGAGGCTCCCCATCTTGCCGGAGCGGATCACGTCGACACTTGGGCACCATCTAGCTCGGGTCTGAGTTTGTTCGGCGAGGGTTGGGACTCCAGTCGGTCAATCTCTTGGGATACACTCGAAGCATACGTTCAAATTCCAGTCGTCTAATATGCCAATCGCAGACCCGACAAACGTCACTTTCACGGCCGGCATCAACGAAGTCGATATTTCGTGGTCTGCTGTTACCGGGGCAACATCTTACCGCGTGTATCGGCGGAACAACGCTGTCGGGGGCACGTATTACTTGATGTATGATAACACCTCGACCAGTTTCGAGGACATCGTTCCAAGCTACACTTTCACGGGCACAACCCCGAGCGCCGCGTCTTATGATTACTCTGTTCGGGCCTTTGATTCGGCGACCAACGATGAGAGCTTCGGGTATGATGACACGGTGACAATGAGCGGGATCACATCTTCAACCATCAGCTCAATGGATATTGCTCACCCTCAGGTCAAAAAGAGCGGCACGACCTACACTCGAAGCGTTTCGACAACAATCGGAAGCGCGACCCCTGTCGCCAATGATTTTGCGACAAACCTATTCGAAACCCGGAACAGGAATAATGAAATCTATTCGATCACGATCGGCTAGACGCTTGACGCAAGCTCGCGGAATTAGCCCGAGCCGCATCAGACCCGACACGGAGCCCCGGCAAGGTGAACCCGACAAGAAATTGCCCGGAGCCCGCACAATGGCCGGGAACGCAATTAAAGCGGCCGGTGATTTGATCAAAAAAGGATTCAAGCTTGCAACCGCCGAGGAACAGGCCGAGCGGCTTGAGATTTGCAAGGGGTGCGAGCATTACATCAAAGATCAAAACAGGTGTTCGGAGTGTGGATGTTTCCTTAAATGGAAAGCCCGAATGGAAGCTTGGAATTGCCCCCTTGGAAGGTGGTAAAATGGTGATGTCCAAGTGTGTTTGGTTATGACGCCCTATTGACACCGGATTTTTTAACGCATTTTTATGCGTTGCTTTTCAACGACTTACAAAAGTGCGTCCCACAATGGCATTGTGGGGGTCAGGGGTTCGACTCCCCTCGGCTCCACCACCCTTTCCTTCAAGGCTTTTCACTCGTAATCAACAACTTATGCGGGTGAATTGTGCCTTTTTCCATTGTGCGTTTTGCTTCGTTTTGATGCGTTTCGTTATCTTTAAAGTGCTTTACAAGTGACGCTAAATTGACACTTAATTCGTCCTGTTATGGCCAAAATCCGCCCCATCATCAAAAACGGCAAGCCTTGCTTCGAGATCGACTTCGGGATCGTTGCCGGGAAAAAGCGCCGACGTTACGAACCAAGCCTTCGAAGAGCCCGAGTTATCCTTCGAGAATTTGAGGACCAAAGGCGACATCTTGGGAATCAATGGGCCGGGCTTGAACCCCGCTCCAAGTGGACGATTTTGGAAATTTTGGCCGAGATTCGTTCCTGTGGGCTTACCATCAAGGAGGTCTGGGACACTTACCGGTCGAACTATCTTGGCAAATCCGGGCTCCTGCTTCCCGAGGCGATTGAAGAGTTCCTTGCCAACAAATCGAAAACCGGGCTTCGCCCTAAATATGAGGCAGAAATCAAGCGAACCTTCCGGCGTTTTGTCGATGAGATCGGACGAAAACCCATTTCCCACATTAGCCACATCGAGGTTCAGGCGTGGCTTGAAAAGTTTGAAAGCCTTTCCACGAGAAAAACAATGCAAGGCCGGGTTTCAGTTCTCTTTTCTTGGGCCAAACGGCAAGGATATATCAATCAAAACCCTTTCGAGCGAATCGAGACGGTTCGAATTAATCAAGCAGACCCTGAGATCCTGACCGTCAAGCAGTGCCAAACCTTGATCCAAGCCACTAGGCAGGCCGATCCGGGCTTTCTCCCCTACTTCGCCCTTGCCCTGTTCGAAGGCATCCGCCCGGAGGAATGCGCCCGACTAAGTGCTAAGGACATCGATCTAGAGCGTGAGCAAGTCACCATTTCAGGGGAAGCGGCTAAAACCCGCAATCGGCGGATCGTTCCCTTGCTGCCCCCTGCCCTGTCGATCCTCTCCGAGTGCCCGAAAACCCGGTGGTTTGAATGGCAAACAAACTTTCGACGTCGCCGGGATGCCATCCGCAAGGTTGCAAAGATCAAAAAA
>Ga0255759_10001103_pt1 | contig 24333 bp, 20 predicted proteins | sample 101ome_20_FD_179959 | JGI IMG/M metagenome (GOLD analysis project Ga0255759, IMG submission 179959) | Coastal salt marsh microbial communities from the Groves Creek Marsh, Skidaway Island, Georgia - 101404AT metaG (version 2) | ecosystem: Environmental > Aquatic > Marine > Intertidal zone >...
CAGCCATTTGCAAGCTTTTTTCTACCCTTTTGAATTATAAATTTTAATGATTGCAGTTTATTTTTTCTGTTTATAGCAATTGGGTCTAACAGTCTGAGTCCCCAACCGAAAAAAGGAATTTTAAGCAAATTATTTTTTAATATCCATGTTTGTTTTGAAAATAAAATTTGAAAAAATAAAGTTTCCCAAGCTGATTGATGGTTAGAGGTAACAATAACTGCATTAGAACTTATATTTTCTATGCCTGAAACTTTGAAGTTTACACCGCATATATATTTCACACAATAAATATTAAGTTTAGACCACAGTGTTATAAGACTATATCGATACTCTAATTTCATGAAAAAAGTAAGGTTACCGACAAAACAAAATAAAATTGTGAGAAACAACCTTATCAATTCAAAAATTAACGATCGAAAAAAAATTAAAAATTTATTAATACTGGTAACTAAGAGCCGCATCATATAGAGTTTGAAATATTGGGATTTTAGAAGAAAATTTACTAGATATGGACGGTCTCTTAGTGTCAATTAATATAAATTTTGCTCTAATACTTTTTGCGGCTAAAAAGTCTTTATAAGAGTCACCAAAAAAATGTAGCGAATTTGATTTGACTGAGTATCTCGATAAAATTTCACTGAGCATACCTGGAAGAGGCTTTCGACATAAGCATTTATGTTCTGGTAAGTGAGGACAAAAAAAAACAGAATCAATTTTTGCGCCCACTGCATACAATTTTGATTGTAAAAGCATATTTATTTTTAAAAGTAATTCGACATCATAATAACCCCTAGAAATTCCTGATTGGTTGGTAGCGATTATAACTTTATATTTTAATTTATTAAAAACTCTAATTGCCTCCACTGCTGAATCGTATATTTTCCAATCCTCAATAGACTTAATGTACTCAGAGCTATCCTGATTTATAACCCCGTCTCTATCGAGAACAATTAATTTGTTACTTATTTTCATCTATTAATTTAGTTGAATTAAAAAAATAGTTACTAAGCTGCAAAACCGCATTTAATAGATATAGCCTATTAAGAGTATTAATTTTATTTTCGCTAATAATTAAAAGATTATCAAACATAAAGTTAACATGTTCTTTCACAGACAATATTTCAGAGAATATAGAAAAATAATTATGATTTGATATTTCTTTCAGTACATTCTCTTTTACTTTTGGTATGGAATTGTACAAATTTTTCTCACAATCAGTTTCAAGTGTTTCAAATTGGATTTGATCAGGGATATTTTTATTTTTTACAATATTTTCAATCCTTTTGGTCATTTCAAGATAACTCGACTTATAGTCCGATGTTAAAAACTTATTAATCACATCTAATTTTAATTTTACTACGGATAAATTTCTTAAGGCCGTATCCATAATACTGTCAATGACATCGTATCTGATATTTTTACTTTTCAAAAAATATACAATACGATCTTTAAAAAAAATCAAAAGATCATGTCTTAAGTTTTCAACAAGAATAAATTTTTTATATTTATCTGCCAAAATATTAATAAATTTATCAAGATCAATTTCAATTTGTTTTTCATAACAAATTCTTATTATTCCAAGAGCAGCTCGTCGCAATCCAAAAGGATCTTTATCTCCAGTAGGCTTAATGCCAATAGAAAAAAAGATAAATAGGATTTCGAGCTTATCACTAAGAGCTAAGATTTGAGAATTAATGGACGAAGGCAATTCATCGTCGGCATGTTTTGGATGGTAGTGTTCTTGGACAGCCTTATAGACATTCTCATCATAATTCTTATTCCTTAAAAGATATCCTCCAATAGAACCTTGTAATTCGGGAAATTCACCAACCATATGTGATGTTAAGTCAAATTTGCAAAATTGTGCTGCTTTAGTAATTTGTTCAGATGGGAGAGATAGTTCACTACAGATAAGTTTTGAAATTTCTACGATTCTTTGTACCCTTTCATGTTGAGAACCAATTTTATTATGGTAGGTGACTTTTTCTAATTTTGAATTCATACTTTCAATATCAGCATTTAAGTCTTTGTTGTAAAAGAAATTTGCATCATCTAGTCTTGGTAAAATAACTTTTTGATTACCTTTTATAATTCTATCTTTGTTTTTAGGGTTCGTATTATCTGAAACAATCAAAAATTTGTTAGAGATTTTTTTCTCTTTATCAAATGTGGATATGTATTTCTGATGAATTTCCATTGTCAGTATGAGACACTCTTCTGGCAAATTTAAAAACTTATTATTAAATTCAGCTATGTAAACCATAGGCCATTCACATAATGAGGTAATATCACCAAGTAACTTTTCAGATACAAAGTGAGTAAGTTTGTGTTCACTGGAAACAGAATTTAATAATTGAGTAATTTTATTTTTTCGTTCTTCATAATCTACAATTACCCTACCATTCTCTTCCATTTTTTGTTGATAATTAATAGCATTATCAATAAATATCTTTTTAAAATTTTGTTGTCTATGTCCGAAAGTAAAAGCAGAAGTTTGTAATCCAAAAAGTTTCAAATTTAAATTGGTTTTATCTAAGATTATTAAAATATTTCTAATTGGTCGAATAAATTTATGGTTTTCACCCCCAACTTGATAATTCATATCCTTTATAAATTTAATGCTTGTTAAAGAGTCTTCAATGATCGAGGATATTTCATTGGTAAGTATTTTTGGAGGGTATTTAAAGTTGGTGGTTAGTATAATTTTCCCACCAATTTTTTTTTCTATAAAAGTTAATTTTGCATAGTCTAACTTTAGTTTTTCAATCTTTTTTTTAAGAGCAACGGTTGGTTCATTATTGTCGTCAAATCCTAATTCTTTTGGTACAAGTTTAATTTCCTGTGATTCTTCATCAGATTGAGTTGTGACATCAAAAATTTGTACTGCAATTCGTCTTGGAGTTATATAGGATTTAAAATTCTTTTCTTTAATGAATTTAAGATTAACTAACTTTTCCAAGATTGAAGTTGAAAAACTCTTTTGTAGATATAAAAGCGAGTTTGGTGGTAGTTCTTCAGTTAATATTTCAACTAATAAGCAATTTTTCATGATATCAAAGGGAAATTTAACTTTTCTCGTGAATTAATATATGATTCACCAATTTTTCTCGCAAGATTCCTTATTCTTTTTATATAATTTGCTCTCTCAGTTATTGCAATAACTCCTCTAGCATCCAACAAATTAAAAAAGTGTGAACAATGAATTAAATAATCGTAAGCAGGAATTGAATAATTATTTTCAATTAACATTTCAGCTTGTTTTTCTGAATTTTTAAAAAAATTCTCAATGATCTTAGGATCAGATAAATCAAAATTGAAGTGAGATTGTTCTTTCTCACTTTGATGAAATATATCTCTGTATGATATATCTTTACTCCATTTAATATCATAAACGCTATCTACATCTTGAATATACATGGCAAGCCTTTCTAGGCCATATGTGATTTCTCCAGGAGTTATTTTCAGTTTAATTCCTCCTACTTCCTGAAAGTAAGTGAATTGAGTTATTTCCATCCCATTAAGCCATACTTCCCAACCTAAACCCCAAGCACCAAGTGTAGGAGATTCCCAGTTATCTTCTACAAATCTTATATCATGTTCACTGGGATCTAAACCTAACACATTTAAGGAATCAAGATATAAATCTACAATATCTATAGGAGCAGGTTTTAAGAGTACTTGAAATTGATAATAGTGTTGCAGTCTGTTTGGGTTATCACCGTATCTTCCATCAGAAGGTCTTCTTGAAGGTTGCACATATGAACAATTCCAAGGCTCAGGCCCTAGTGATTTGAGAAATGTAAAAGGGTGAAATGTACCCGCACCAACTTGCATGTCATAGGGTTGAGCAACAAAACATTTTTTATCAATCCAAAAATTTTGAAGTCTCGTAATAATGTCTTGGAAGTAAATCATTGGCTTAAAGAGAAATATCTTCTAAAAAAAATGTAAATTCCAAAAGTTAATAAGATTAAATATATCAATTTATTACCATAAATACTAAAAGGCGTGGATCCTATTGTACCGTAAGATTCAGACTCAATTATTTCAATTGTGTCTCTATTCCCAATTTCAATAACATTTCCATTCTCATTTATTATAGTCGAAATACCATTATTTGTTGACCGTATCAGCGGTTTTTCAAATTCAATTGCTCTCATTATAGCCATTTGCAAATGTTGGTCGGGCCCAATTGAATCTCCCCACCATGCATCATTTGTAAAATTTAAAATAAAGTTAGCATCATTAATTTGATGAGCTAGTGGAGAGGAAAAAATATCTTCATAACAAATAGATATTGCAAACTTAAAATCTCCAATTTGAAAAGGTTTGTTAATGACTGCCCCTGATTTGAAATTGGACATTGGTATTTTGAAAATTTCACTAAACCAATTTACCAAAAAATTTTGGGGGAAATAATCTCCAAATGGAACCAGCTTTATCTTTTGATACTTCTTTTCATCTATCTGACTCTTTATGAAAATAGAATTGTAAAAATTGCCAGATTCATATTCTGGTGCCCCAAAAAAAAGGAATTTGAGATACTTATTATCAAAATATTTATCTAAATAAGAATTACTTATTCTATTTCTTAATAAAGGAAATGAAGTTTCAGGTAAAAAAATATAATTACTTTTAGTTTCGCTAGCTAATTTAAAATACTTGTCTAATATGAGTGACTGATTAGTATGATTCCATTTTAAACTTTGATCAACATTACCTTGAATAATGGCAAGACTTACTTTTTCACTAGTTTTTTCTGAGAAACTTAACTTTGATAAACCAAATAAGATTATGATGAAAGTCAAAAATAATAGTAGGTACTTACTTTTCCATAAGGGTAAATCTTCCTTAAATGAGAGAAAAATTTTGTAAATCAATACACCCATCAAAATCAAACATAACGAACCTAAATAACTACCGCCGATTTTAAATACACCAATAAATAAAAGATTTGATGTTTGAGTATATCCGATTGAAAGCCAAGGAAAACCACTGAATAAAGTTCCACGCAGAATTTCAAATATTGTCCAAAGTAATGGGAGTAATAATATAGAATCAATGCGAGCTTTTGTCTTTACAAATTTATAAACTATTAAGGAAGCGGTGGGATATAAAGCTAAATAAAAACATAATAATAAAATTATTAAATTAGAAAAAAAGAGGTTTATTCCTCCAAATTCACTCAGACTTATGTGAAGCCAATTTATGCTAACAAAGAAGTAAAAGCTACTAAAAATGAAACTACTGAAAAATACTTTTTTTAGATTTTTTTGTTTTTCTATAAAGTAAAGAAGAAACGCAATTAAAAAAGGAGTAACAAAATATAGGTTAAAAGGGTAAAAGCATAAAATAAAACTAGATCCGATTAAAACAAAAGGTAATTGAGCAATCAAATTTTATATTTTCTCAACTAGAATGAAATATATTCTTCTACTATCAGACCGAAGAATTTTGAATTTAAGCTTACCAATCACTAATTCTTCACCCATTTTTGGGACTTTAGAGAATTTGGCTAATAGAAGGCCACTTATGGTGTCATGTGTTTCGTCTAAAAATTTTGTTTTGAAGATTTTATTAAAGTCCTCAATTGGGGTCGCACCTTTTACACGATATTGTCCATGTCTATTTTTTATAATGTTATCTTCAGTTTCATCAAAATCATGTTCATCCTCAATATCACCGACAATTTGTTCGAGTACATCTTCAATAGTCAAAATGCCTGATACATCCCCGTATTCGTCAACTACAATGGCTATATGATTTCTATTTTTTCTGAAATCGGTAAGCAAAATATCTAATCTTTTTGACTCAGGAATGAATACGGCAGGACGAAGTATTTCAGTTATATCATTATTGTCTTGGGACAGTAAGTCTTTTGATAGTAATATTCCAGAAATATTATTTCTATCATCTTGAAATACAGGGTACCTTGAGTGTCCGTTTTGGACTACTTGTTTAACTATTGAGCTTAATTGATCATTTACATCGATAAATTCAACCTCAGATTTTGGAATCATGATATCTCTAGCCTGTAATTCAGAAACTTGCAACACACCTTCAACCATTGATAATTCCTCGGAGTCCAAAAGATTTTTTTCGTGAGACTTTCTAATTAAACTAATTAATTCATCTTTGGTTAATGGCTCTTTTTTTAAAAAAGAGTTTATTTTGATAAATAAATTTTTTAATAAATTCATTATTTTAATATGGGTTTTTAATTCCTAATGATTCTAATAATTCAATTTCTTTACTTTCCATAATCAAAGCCTCATTTCTGTATATGTGATCGTATCCAAGTAAATGGAGTGAGCCATGCAAGGTTAAATGAGCATAATGATCAATAACATTTTTGTTATAACTATTTGCTTCGAATAGAATAACGTCTGAGCATAATAACAAGTCTCCCCAAACAAAATTTTTAGAATTTTGATAACAAAATGACAACACATTTGTTGATTTATTTATGCCTCTAAATTTTGAATTAATTTTTTTCGACTCCGTGGTATCAACAATTTTTATGTGGATTAGATGACGTACCACGATTGCTAAGTTAATCCATTTTTTAAAAGAAACAGGTGAGGGTTGATTTTTTCTACCTGTTAGATAATTTATTGAGACTTCACTGTCCATTTTTTTCGTATGCTTTTATGATCTCTTTAACCAATCTATGTCTCACAACATCTTGTGATTTAAACTTTACGAATTTAATTCCATTAATTTTACTAAAAAGAAGTTCTACATTCGACAACCCACTCTCAGTATTAGATGGAAGATCTGTCTGTGTTGGATCACCGGTAATAACAACTTTACTACCTTTGCCAATTCTTGTGAGAAACATTTTCATTTGAACTTTAGTAGAATTTTGTGCCTCATCAAGAATTATAAAAGCTTTTTCAAGAGTTCTTCCTCTCATATATGCTAATGGAACAATCTCAATTGTATTTTTCTCGATCAATTTATTGACCTTATCGAAGGATAAAAAATAATATAAAGAATCATAGAGTGGTTTTAAATAAGGGTCAATTTTTTGCACTAAATCTCCAGGAAGAAAACCTAAGCGTTCCCCAGCTTCAACTGCAGGCCTAGTTAATATAATTCTCTCAATTTTTTTTTCTTCGTACAATTGGACTGCGCATGCAATGGATAAAAATGTTTTTCCTGTTCCCGCTGGGCCTATGCCAAAAACAAGATCTGATCTGAAAATCTCTTCGCAAAGTTTTTTTTGGTTTTGGGTTTTAATAACAAATTTTTTTTGTTTTATTTTGTGACCTTTGTTTTCCAAAGTGCTATCAGAATAATTATCTATTATTAAGCTTAAGTCATCCAAATCAATTTCCTGATTATGAGAGTACAAATAATTTAAAAGTAGCTTGGCATTTTTCGAATTGAAATCTTCACCAATTATAGTGAAGTTGTTTCCTCTTCTGATTATTTCAACATCATATTTTTTTGCAACTTCTTTTAAATTTATATCTAATGCACCGCAGAGATTAAGTAATTTTTCATTATTAACTGGTTCATCAATTTTAAATTTTAACAGCTTTTATTCTCCTAATATAAACCCAGAAAGAGTATGAGTCTTTAATTGATTAATTTTGATGTTTACTAGATTACCAATATTAGATATTTTTCCAGGAAAATTAATAATCTTATTACTGGAGGTTCGGCCATATAATTCTTTAGGATTTTTTTTAGAATAGCCTTCAACAATTACTACCTCTTCTTTATCAAGTAATTTTAAATTATGTTCAGTAACATGTTTTTTATTAAGATCTAAAAGAGTTTTTAATCTTTTTTGCTTTAAATCTTTAGGAACTGAATCACAAATAAGAGAAGATGGAGTACCTGGTCGAGGACTATAAGCAAAGAAAAAACTTTGATCAAATTTAAATTCTTCAATAGCAGCATAGGTTGCATCAAAATCAGCATCAGTTTCACCAGGAAACCCAATAATGAAATCAGAGGTTAATGATATGGTGCGATCATTTTTATTAATTTTGTCAACAATTCTTCTGTATTGTTCAATTGTATAACCTCTTTTCATTGATTTAAGAATACTATTCGATCCAGATTGCAGGGGTAAGTGAAGATGCTTTGCCATTTTTTCTGAACTAAAAATTATGTCTATTTCATTATCAAAAAAATGTTTTGGATGTGAAGTAGTAAATCTAATTCTTTCCAAACCTTTTATTAAGGATAAATAATTAGTGAGTTTAGAAAATTCTATAGATTCATTGTTTTCATTCACGTGATAGCCATTAACATTCTGACCTAATAATACTATCTCTTTTGTGCCTAGTTTTGATAGCTGGACAGCTTCTTTAACTATCTGTTCAAATGGTCGAGATATTTCTTCACCTCTAGTAAAAGGAACTATACAATAACTACAAAATTTGTTGCAACCCTCCATGATAGAAATGTAAGATGACACTTTTCCCATTGATGGCATTGGTAAACTATCAAATTTATCAAAAGCATTCATGCTAGTATTGATGACTTTCTTTTTATTTTCGTTTTTGTCTTTAATTAAGTCATGAATTTTATGTAAACTTTGTGGTCCAAATACTAAATCAACTAGAGGCTCTCTGGAGATAATTTTTTCCCCTTCTTGGCTTCCAACACATCCACCTACACCAATTATCAAATTTGGATTTTTAATTTTTAGTTTCTTGTACTTACCAATTTCACTAAAAAGTTTTTCTTGTGCTTTTTCACGAACAGAACAAGTATTTAAAATAATTATATCTGCCGTCTCAATTTCATTTGTACTTGAGCTATTAAGATTTTCATTGAGTAAATGATCAATTTTTTCAGAATCATAAACGTTCATTTGACAGCCAAATGATTTTATGAAATGTCTTTTTTTTTCCAACAAATTACTCACCTAGAACTTTTAATCCAGCGACACCAAGAGCAAATTGATATAAAATTTGAGACCAATCTCTTAGTTCTTTGCCAAGATTTTTATCAGTTAATTTAGAATTTATAACAATTGAATCTCCAGGGTACAAAGGAATATATTTGTTAAAAAATAGTCCTTTCTTTATTGCGGGTAATACTTCGCCGCTTGCTCTAACTATAAACATTGATTTAGTATCAGCGGCTCTAGTGAAACCACCTGAATACTTTATATAATCGGTAACCGATAATTTGCTTTTGAATGGCACTGACACTCTTCTGCCAAAAACCTCGCCATGAATATTAATGTGATTAGAAATCTCAGGCACGATTATAGTGTCTCCGTTTTTGAGAAAAACATTATTTAGTTGGGTGTTTTTTGTAAGCACCAGTCTTCCTTCAGGTTCAATTTTTTTTAATTTATCTAATAAATTTTTCTTAAATTGAATTATTTGAACAGTAGTTGATGAATCAAGAGGATTCAAGATTTGATCTAAACTATCAGAGGCGCTATTAATAAACTCCGATTCTGCAGTATCGATGAAGAGTTTGATTGATTCTTTTTGCTTTTCTTTTAGGCTACTTCTTAGAAACTTTAAAGAATTTATATCTGCATTAACAGACAACCCATGTCCATAATTTTCTATTAAGGCTGCAAGACTAGTTCCAATGGGAACATTGTAAATACCTGGCTTATTCACAAAACCTTTCAAAGCAATAACTAATTCTTTATTGTTTTTTCTCAACAAACTATTTGAATCAAAAATAGTTATCCTATCACCTGGAAGCAATAAAATATCGTGAGCTGGATCGTTATCCATTATGGCTTTTCTTAGATTGATGTTGATATATTCTTTATTTAGATTGTTTTTTTTTCTTGTTATTAGAGCATATTCCCAATCTATAGAATTAAGGTTCTGCTCATTAAAAATCTTTTCGATATATTTAGATTGCCTGTATTTTTCATCTTCATCTAAGATATTATCGATTTTGTTATATCTATCGATTAGACTATCATTTAAAAAGCTACTAGTAAGGCCTGTGGAATTACTTAAATAACTTGAGTTACTAGAATTATTTAAAATTAAAGCATTCTTTTCATTTTCTTTATATTTATCTTCGTTAACTCCACTTACGTTATTTGAAATCCAAGATGTATTTCCGTTGTTATTTTGATTAAATTTAAAGGATATTAATGATTCAGGTGTTTGTATAATGTCTGAAACCCTGAGCCTGGGACTCCATCCAAATTTTTTATCAATAATGGATGGTCCTCCCACTGTAACAATATTCTTCAAATCTGGAGCAACTAGGTCAAAAAAAATAATATCTCCATTTAAGATTAGAAGTTCAGAGGCTTTATTCTTTTGGATCCTAATTATTTTTCTTCCATCATCAATTATTCTTTGAATTGTTGATGAGGATAAATTAGCAAGAGGCGATAACCCTTTTGCGAAGTAAATTAGGTCTGAGAGAGTTTCGCTCTCTCTTAATTCATATATGGCCGGTTTTTCAATGGCGCCATAAGTTACTACTTCATTAATTTTATTTCTGTAATTAATAGTATCACCATGAATTAATGTTATATTGTCGGTAACAACTCCGTTGTTGAAAAAATCATATAAATCAATAGTAGCAATTATTGATTGGTTTCTTATCAAATCAACTGCTCTCATAGAACCTTCATCACTAGGCCCTCCTGATAAAAAAATAACATCTATAAATGAATGAAATCCTACAGAATTGAAAACACCGGGAGATTTTGCGTTACCAGTAATATAAATATTGTTTAGTCTGGCTTTGCCATTGAGAATATTTACAGATGCATTCTTTAGGGTTTTGGCAATGTGTTGCTTTATTAAAGATACTGCATTTGATAATTTATAACCAGAAACTTTTAGAGGACCAACTATTGGTAAAAAGATAATACCATTGGTATCAATCAAATATGAATTTGTTCCTGAGACGTCTAAATGATCTATTTGTATTATTAATTCATCACCTGAGTCAAGAACATAGTCGTCAGGTAGAGGTTTACTATTGACAATAGTTGACTGTGAAACGTTACTAAAAAAATTTGATCCAAATCTTTCAAGATATTGCCCTGTTATAAGATAAACATAATCTTTAAATGAATTTCCAGTTCCAATGAAAGTACTATTTTGTTGCATTGGAACAGCTGAGGGATTTTTGATATTGGGCTTATTTAAATCTTTTGGAACATCTATTCTTTGTTTGGGAGGCTGAGGAGGTTTAGGTATAGGGAGTGTTGGACTCAAAGAATCTACATTAACATTTTGAGAAAATGCTGAAGTGCTAAACGAGAAAAAAAAAATTAGTAAAAGATTAACAACATAGTAATATGAAAATTGAATTTAATTATATAACAAAATAGAAATGGTGGCGAATCAGGGACTCGAACCCCGGACACAAGGATTATGATTCCTCTGCTCTAACCAGCTGAGCTAATTCGCCAATTACTAATTTAATTGAAAGAATACTTATCTCTGTTTTTAGTGTCAAGTAAACTCTAATTGTTATTGTATGAAGAATTATGACATTACTGTTATAGGAAATGGTTTAATATCCAAATTAATTGTTGTAGCTATATCCAATCTTAATTTTAAAATTTGTCGTGTATTAGCTAAATCTTTTCGAAATACACAGAATCAAATTTACTCTATTCGTGAGGATTCATATAATTATCTAAACTCTTTTAATCTGTTTAGAGGTAATCCATTTTTCGATATTGAAAAAATGAGCCTTTTTTTTGGTGATGCTAAAGAGTTTGTTTTAGAAAATTATAATGATTCTCAAAAGATTTTGAGAATTATTGATAAAGATACATTAGAAAAGTCTCTTGATAAAATCATTGAAAAAAAAGAGATTGATTTTTATCATTTCGATGATATTGAAATTATTTCTGACAATGAACTAAAAGTTCTTGATGGTAATCAACACATCAATATTTCTTCGAAATTTTTTTTAACCTCTGACGGCAAAAAGAGTATTGTAAGAGAAAAGTTGTACCAAAAAAACCAAGAAATAAAATTTAATCAAAAAGCTGTTGCTGGAACATTTTATTCAAAAATTGTAAAGCCCACTGCCTACCAATGGTTCAAAAGCTCTGGGATTTTGGCTCTGATACCAATTTCTAAAAATCAAGTTTCCATGGTCTTAACTTATTCAGACAAAAATCATATTAATAACCCTAGGCTACATCTAAATAATTTTTTTAAAAGAGAACTTGCCTCTGTTTGCGGAGATCAAGATTTTAAGGATATACTTATTAATAGTTTTGACTTAAGTTACACAAAACCAATATTTTTTAAAAATAGCTTTGTTTTTTTTGGCGATTCATGCCAAACAATCCATCCTTTAGCTGGTCAAGGATTAAATTTAGGGATTAAAGACGTTTCTGTTTTTTCTGAGTTACTAAAGGAAAAAACTCCTCAAAATATTAACCCCAAAAAATTAATGTATGATTACAGAAGAAACAGAATTATTGAAAGAGTTTTTTTTCATAAGCTTACATACGGAATTGCTTTTTTAAATTTTGAAAATAGCCAATTTTTTGAAAAATCTTCTTCTTTATTCGTGAAAATTTTAAACCAATCTAATTATCTTAAGCAAGGCATAATTAACCTAGCAAACGGAGGTAACCATTATTAAGTATCTTTCTTTTTTTATTTTCATTTTTTCTTCTTGTTTGGCTTTTTCATCTGAAGATATTAGACTTCAACTTAAAAAAAAATTACCAGATATTGATATTGGTGAAATCAGAAAACTTGATGACTCCTTAATCTATGAGGTTATTCTTAATGATGACTTGTTTTATGTTGATGGAGAAATTAAATTTATAATTAGAGGTGAGCTGATTGAAATATCATCTTTAAAAAATATTTCTGTTGATAGAAAAAAAGAATTAGAAGCTATTAAAAATAAAAAATTAGAAATTCCATTTGATGATTATCCTTTGCAATATGCAATAAAAATAAATGAGGGACAAGGTCCTAATAAGGTAATTTACTTTGCTGACCCTTATTGTGGATATTGTAAAAAGTTTGATAAAGAGGTCATTACCAAACTAAAAGATACTACTGTATTTTTATTTCTTTACCCCATATTATCTGAAAAATCAATTAATGTATCTAAGGATATATATTGTTCTGCAAATCAAGCAAATGCTTGGACTGAGTTTATAATAAATGGAACTTTACCTGTAAGAAAAAAATGCGAAACCCCCATTGACGCCATTATGACTTTTGGGAAAAAAATGAAAATTAGAGGCACACCTACTTTGATTTTTGCTGATGGCCTTAGAGTTCCAGGGGCATTGAGTTATGATCAATTTAGAAAAATCGTAGGGGAAACAAAATAACTACCTATTATTGGGTAATATGACCCAACCTTTAACTTTTTCATTTGTTTTTCCTGCTTTTGAACCACTTTCGTTACCGCTGCCCCAAAAGAAATCAAAACGAATTTGTCCTTTTATTGCGCTTCCGGTATCCTCAGCAAAAACAAATCTTTGAATCTTATGGTATTTAGAGTCTACGGTACTTATAAAGTATAAAAACCCCATCGGGTTTTTCATTGGGTCAATTGCAATACTTCTGAGAGGAGTTAATGGATAACCAATTGAACCTGTTGGACCATCTTCAGAATTTTCACTAATTTTAAAAAAAACAAAGCTTTTATTGCGTTCCATTAAATCATTACCCAAATTTGGATTATTTTTAATCCAATTTTTAATTTTTTTCATTGAAACGTCGGCAATAGAAAGTCCATGTTCTTTAATTAAAATTCGACCAATTGATGTATATGGATGTCCGTTATGAGCATCATAATTTAGTTTAATTATTTTTTCATCAGGTAATTTTAATTTTCCAGATCCTTGTATTTGTAGAAAGAATATATCAACTTTGTCCTCTGCCCAAGCAATTGGTCTAATGGAGGGGTGTTTTCCGGATTCTATTTCTTTCCTAGTATGATAAGGAATTAATACGTTATTCTCTATTCTTCCTCTAACTTTTTTACCTTTTAACTCAGGGTAAATCTGGTCAATCTTTACAGTAATAAGATCTTCAGGTTTACCATATAAAGGATACTTGTATTTATCTGATTTGCTTAAATTGCCACTAATAATTGGTTCATAATAACCGGTAAGTTTACCAAGATTTTGGTTAGAAGTTTTGATTAGCCAGGGAGAAAAATGTTTTTTGAAATGATCTAAAAATTTTTTTTTATTTTTTACTAGGGAATTTAAATGATCACAGGTATTTGTAATTTGTGGGAAGTGATGAAGATAATTTAAGCATCTTTCATTAATAATATTTACCAAATTTTTATCAAGCTTTTGGTCATTTGGTAATTCATCCCATGACATTTTCTCAAGCTTTTTTTTGTAGCTTGGGAAATCAAAATTTTCGAACCAAACTTTACTAATTTTTTTGGCATTAGTTGCTATTTTGTCTTTTTCTATTTGATAAGAATTGTTTTTAATAAATACTTTTTTTTGTGGATCCTTTGCGCAACTGCATAAAACTGAGAAAAATAGTAAAATAATAAAAAATTTTTCGTTCATGGAGAATCATTATAATTAAAAACAACCCATTTATCTGGATTATACTTGAAATCATATTAGGCCTTTTTTTATTTTTACTAATAATATGGTGGACACTGCCTAAAAAGAATAAGACCGAAAGAAAAAATCAATGAATAAAAAAAATTTTTTAGCGCCAAGTATTTTGGATGCAAATTTTTTAGATTTAAAAACTCAATTAGATGTTGTTTTTAAGGGTAACAATAATATTATTCACCTTGATATAATGGATGCCCATTATGTACCTAATTTAACATTTGGACCTTTTTTATGTGGCCAAATAAAAAATTATTTACCAAATACCATCGATGTGCACTTGATGGTTGAGCCAGTTGACTCTCTAATTGAGAAATTTGCCGAAGCTGGTGCAAATATGATCAGTTTTCACCCTGAAGCTAGCCTTCATGTTCATAGAAGCATTGAGTTAGTAAAATCTTTTGGTTGTAAAGTCGGTTTAGCATTAAATCCCTCAACTCCTTTATCTACGATTGAGGAAGTTCTTGGCATTTTAGATTTTATATTAATTATGTCTGTCAATCCTGGTTTTGGGTCTCAGAAATTTATTGAAAATAGTGTAAAAAAAATAGAAAGATTACATACAATGATTACCAAAAATTCATATGACTGCCAGATTGAGGTTGATGGTGGTATTAATGATTCTAATATAGTTAAAATCAAAAAAGCAGGTGCTAATATCTTTGTTGTTGGTAGTGCAATTTTTAAATCCGAAAATATTACTAAATCCTCACAATTTTTTCATAACATTATTCACACTGATTAAAAAAATAATGCAAAATAAAATTAAGGGTTGCTTTTTTGATTTAGATGGCACCTTAGTAGACTCATTACCTGGAATTCACAAAGCAGTAGTTATGTCTTTAGAATACTTAGATAGGCAACCATGTTCCTTAAAAGAAACAAAAAGTTTTATTGGTAATGGAGTTGATTTTTTAATAAAAAAAATTATGGATTTAAGATTTATCCCTGAATTTGAAACTCTTAAAAGTATTTTTTTGAATAATTACAATAAAGTTTATTTAAACAATTCACCTAAATATTTTGGATGTGGGGATGTTATATCTAAGATTCGTGAATCAATCACTCCTAATCTTGCTTGTATTACAAATAAGCCTTATGAATATGCCAGAGACATACTTGATAATGAAGGTTTGGAATTTGAATATTTAATAGGCGGAGATGACCCTAAGATTAGAAAACCTAGTGGCTTTGGTATAATTGAAGCGTGTGAATCTTTCAATGTGGATCCAAAATCATGTATTTATATTGGTGATAGCCTTGTGGATTTTCAAGCATCAAAAAATGCAGGATGTAATTTTATATTTGCAACATATGGTTATGGTAACTTAGATTTTATGCCAAATAATAGTATTGATTCTATTGACGAACTTTTAAATAAACTAAAATCATCTGATAATGACTGAGGAGGAATTTAATAATCTAAAAGACAAAGGTTTTAATAGAGTTCCTGTGTTTAGAAAAAAACTTGCTGACTTAGATACTCCTCTCTCTATATATCTGAAAATCGCAAATGAGCCCAATACATATTTATTTGAATCAGTTATTGATGGAGAAAGGTTTGGTCGTTATTCCTTTATCGGTCTTAAATCTGACTATACATTTGAGGTAAAAGGAAAAAAATGTAATGAATTATTCAAAAATAAAATAATTAAATCCGTTAATAAAGACGACCCTCTTGAGTGGATAAAAGAAATTACTGGTAGATATAAAATTGCAAAACCAGCTGGTCTTCCAAGTTTTACAGGCGGCTTTGTTGGATATTTTTCATACGAAATCGTAAGATTTATTGAGCCAAAAGTTCTTCATTTAAATAATAAAAAAGATGATGTTGATATTTTTTTAATGCTTTCTGAAAATATCATAATTATTGACAATCTTTCAGGTACTGTTTTTATTGTGTCAGTTGTTGATACGAATAAAGAAAGTGGATGGAATGACGCTCAAAAAAAATTAGATCAAATTGAAAGAGGACTTTTATTAGATATCCCAAAATTAAATAAAATCAACCTTAGTAAAATTGAATTTTCAAATACTGTCAAAAAAGAAGAGTTTGAATCATGGGTAAAAAAAATTAAAAACTATATTGAATCAGGTGATGTTATGCAGGTCGTAATTTCACATGAGGTTACTGCGCATTTCGATATCGAACCCATTTATTTTTACAGGGCTCTTCGTTTAACAAATCCATCTCCCTATATGAGTTTTTTTAATTTGGGTAATGCTTTTATCATTGCTTCTTCGCCAGAAATACTTGTCAGACTAAAATCCGGGAAGGTTACGGTAAGACCTATAGCCGGAACTAGGAGAAGAGGTAGTAACCATGAAGAAGACAAAAAACTTGAAAATGATTTACTATCTGACGAAAAAGAGCTTGCTGAACACTTAATGTTGATTGATTTAGGAAGAAACGATATAGGAAAAATTGCAGATATTGGTTCTGTTGAATTAACTGAAAAAATGGTTGTAGAGAGGTATTCTCATGTAATGCATATTGTATCCAACGTTGATTGTAAAAAATCAAAAGATTTTCATGCTATTGATGTCTTAAAAGCCTGTTTTCCGGCGGGCACTGTATCAGGTGCGCCAAAAATAAGAGCTATGCAAATAATTGACGAGTTAGAGAAAACTGCAAGAGGAGTATATGCTGGAGCAATTGGATATATTTCATTTAATGGAGATATGGATCTTGCTATCGCAATTAGAACGGCAACAATAATTAATAAAGTTTTAAGCGTTAGAGCAGGAGCTGGAATTGTTTATGATTCTGTGCCTGAAAAAGAGTGGGAAGAAACAGTTAACAAGGCTAAGGCGCTAATAAATTCAGCAATAATTGTCTCGGAAAATTTTAAAGGTATTTGATGATTATTCTTGTTGACAATTATGACTCATTTACATACAACCTCTATCAATTATTAGGAGAAATTGGAGAAAAAGTAGTTGTTTATAGAAATGATGAGATTAACAAAGACATTGTTCAAGAATTATCACCAGATGCTATTGTAATATCACCTGGCCCTTGCACACCAAATCAAGCAGGTAAATCAATGGAAATCATTGATTTATTCTCAGGAAAAATTCCAATATTGGGTGTTTGTCTTGGTCATCAATGTATTGTGCAAGTTTTGGGAGGAAAAATAATTAGAGCAAATAAGCCAGTTCATGGGAAAAGGACAAAGATATTTCATAATAATTCTGGCCTTTTTGAAAATTTAAAGAATAATTTCCATGTTGTTAGATATCATTCTCTAATTGCTGAGAGGGAAACTTTACCACCTAATTTATCAATTTCCTCCTGGACTGAAGATGGTGTTATTATGGGTATCGAAAATGCAGAAAAAAAGATTTTCGGCATACAATTTCATCCTGAATCAATTGATACAGAATTTGGCAAAGATATTTTATTGAATTTTAGAAATTCTTACAAATGAATAATAGTAGTATGTGTTATCTCAGAGAAATTATATCTGGCAAAAAACTTAACTCTCAGGAGAGCAAAGAGTTAATAAAAAAAATAATAGAAAACCAATTTAGTTCTGAGTATACTGCTGCTATTTTGAGTATTCTTGCTTATAGATCTGAGACGGTAGATGAGATTTATGGTTTTGCAAAAATTATGCGCCAGTATTCAAAAAAAATTAATCTAGATGATGTTACTAAATTGGTTGATACTTGTGGAACTGGTGGAGACAACCTTTCAACATTTAACATATCTACAGCAAGTGCATTTTGCATTGCTGCACATGGTGTAAAGGTTGCTAAACATGGCGGTAAGATGGTTTCAAGTGTTAGTGGTAGTGCGGATATTTTAAATAATTTAGGTGTAAAAATAGATTTAGATATTGATAAGGTAAAGAATCTTGTTTACAAAACAAATATAGGCTTTTTGTTTGCACCAATATATCACGATGCAATGAAATCTGTTGCTAGTATTAGAAAAAATCTCGGTGTTAGGACCATTTTTAATTTATTAGGACCTCTTTTAAATCCAGCAAGTGCAAATTATCAAATTATTGGTGTTTCATCAGATAGTTTTAGAAAAAATATTGCTGAAGTTCTAAAAAAACTTGGTACAAAAAGATCTTTAATTGTTTCAGGTCATGATGGTCTTGATGAAATAAGTCTCTCTGGACCGACAAAGATTACCGAGGTCAACGGAGATTTTTTAAAAGATATGGTTCTTCAGCCGACAGATTTTGGTTTTAAGCCATTTTCAATTCAAAAAATACAAATTAACTCAAAAGATTCTAGTATCAAGATGTTTAAAGAATCTATTTTAGGAAAATATGAGTTTGGTTCTCAAATAATAGCAGCTAATGCTGGAGCAGTATTTTATATTCTCGATCTAGTTAATTCCTTAAAGGAAGGAGCTCAGCTTGCATACGAAATTATTAAATCTGGTCTAGCTTACGAAAAATTAGAACAATATATAAAGTATTCGAATCAAAAATAATGGAGAATATTCTAACTAAAATTTGTGATACAAAAAAAGATGAAGTTGCTGAACAAAAAAAAATTCACAATCAAGATTTTTTTATTGATAGTTTCAGTCGAATACCAGTCTCCAAAGAATTTCTTTTTAAAAAAAGAATACTAACAGACTTGAATGAGAAAAGTTTAGCTGTGATAGCAGAAATTAAAAAAGCAAGTCCCAGCAAAGGAATAATTTCAAAAGATTTTGATGTCAAAAAAGTTGCAAATTCATACACTAAAAACGGTGCTAGTTGTCTTTCAGTTTTGACTGACAAACACTATTTTATGGGTGATATAAGTTATTTGAATCTTGTAAAAAATGTGACAGATTTACCTATATTGAGAAAGGATTTTATTATTGATGAATTTCAAATATACCAGTCTAAATTTTATAAAGCTGATTGTATTTTATTAATAGCGTCAATTTTAGATTCAACCCAATTAATCGAGTTTGAAAATATTGCTCACACCATAGGTTTGGATGTGCTTGTTGAAATTCATGACTTTGACGAGCTAAAAAAGATAGAGAATATGAAAACTTCGCTGATAGGTATCAATAATCGAAATTTAAAGACTTTTCAGACAGATATTACAAATAGTATAAATTTAGGAAAATTAATTCCAGGTGAAAAAATTGTTGTCACTGAAAGTGGAATTAACACTAAAGAAGACATAGATTTGATGAAGCAAAACAAAATAAATACTTTTTTAGTAGGGGAGAGATTCATGCGAGAATCAGACCCTGGTAGTGCCCTTAAATCACTATTTGGTTAAAATTGTCGCAAAAAAACAACATTTTGTACCTATTTTTAGCTTTGACCATTGATTATATTGATTAATATGAGAGAATAGCATTATCAAGAAATCTGTCTAGACAGTTTTCCTATTTTTAATAACAATAAATTCGGGAGAATTTAATATGATGAAAAAAACTTTAATTGCTACTGCTGTTGCATCCGCATTTTCGTTAAATGCTTTTGCTGCAGATGTACAAATTAACGGTTACCTTGGTGCCGGTTTTGAGTTCGGTGATTCTGAAGCAAATGGAGTAGAAACTGACGGTAAAACTATGGCTGGTCCTGCTAACTCTATGTTAATCGTTAACGTTAACGATGAATTAGATAATGGTATGACAGCTTATGGTTCATTTGGTTATACCCTTTATTCTATGAATTTGGGTGCTGCTGATCAACGTTTCACAAGAGTTGGTTTAAAAGGTGACTTTGGTGATGCTGCATGGGGTATGGGTGAGATGATCTATGAGGTAGGTCAGATCTTTGATGGTTCTTCAGTTGACTACAATGGTGGTGGTAACAATACTGAATTATCTCATACAAAATTAGCTAACGGTTTATTCAACTTCACAAGAATGGATGAAAATGTCTTCATTTATTCAATGAATCAAATTGGATTGATTAAGCCAACAATCCTTTATGGTTTTGGTGCTGATGCTGAAGTTACTGGTGACGGAACTAATGGTACTACAAACAATGCTACATACGATGATGGAATGATACAACTTGCTCTTGATTATAACAATGGAGCTGGCATGAATGCACAATTTGCTTATGCTGCTTACACTGATGTTGATCCTACATCTACAATTAGTATTGCTGATGATGGTGCTCAGCCAGCTGGTGCTGCTGATGCTACAGGTATGAGATTAACTGTTAGATACGATATGGGTGGTATTCAACTTAGAGGTACTTATCAAATGCTTGAGTTAGATAATGAGAATACTATTGATTTTGCTGACTCAGATCATTATGACGGTAAAACAGTTGAGAGAGACACAATGGCACTTAACATTGTTATCCCTACATCTACTGGTAGAGTAATGGTTGCTTATGGTAGTTCTGATGATGCAAGCGTTGATGGAGTAAGTGTTGCTGAATCAGGTATGACTAACTACAGTGTTGGTTATTACTATGATTTAAGTGCTAATGTTTACTTATTTGGTCGTTTCGGTAAAGAAAGTGAAGATGCAAACTACGACTTAGCTGATACAACTGAAGATAGCGTTACTACTAAAGTAATTGGTATGAGATTCTTGTTCTAATTAACTTTTGTTTCCAAAAAAAGGGTGTTTTCAAACACCCTTTTTTTTTGGCATGTGTCTTGCTTTATTTGACTATATTAGTTTAACATAAAGGATTTACCGAACATTGAAACTCGTGAATAACAAAAAAGACCAACATACTATATCGCTTGTAAGTAAACTTGCTAAATCAGGTGATGTAATGATTAATATTGAAGACGGAATTATCAAGGTTAATTCAATTAAAGAAGGTGTTAATAAAATTGATAAAAAACAAACTAATTTTAATCATTACTTTAAAAATCTTTTAATTTTAATGATAGGTTTAATTTCGGGATTCCTCCTTACAGTTCTATTGAATAAAACAAATAAATTTAATAATAATGATGAAAATTTTTTATTTGGTAAAAACAATGCATTACTAAACGAACAAATTCTTCTACCAATCGTTTCTAGTTTTTTACCTGAAGAGTCAATTAAAGTTACAAAAAATGAATCTGAAGAAGATTCCATAATCAATGTCGCTGATTATGTCGAAACTAATAATGTTTATAATCCTCTTGAGAGCTTGAATGATGATGATGCAGTAATTCCCATAGGGTACTATAAAAATAATACACAAGCTGAGGAATTACAAAAAAAACTTGAAAAAAAATTTAATCCAATAGTCTTTCCCAGTAACAATAATAGGTTTGATGATGGATATATACTCGCGGTTGTGTGTTCTGACAAACAAGTCGATATAGTGCGAAAAGCTCTTAGCGAAAAACTTGAAATTCCATTACCTAAATGGAATAAAGCTATAAAGTTTAAACAGAGAGCCGGTATTTAATTACAAATTATTTAATGCATTCTTAATATCTAAAATCTCTTTTTGAATATTTTTTAGTTCGCTTTGTGCGTGAGTCACAACCTCTTTGGGTGCTTTTTTAATAAAGTTATGATTATTTAGTTTAGACTCCAGATTTACTTTTCTTTTATTTAAAGTTTGTAATTTTTTACCTTCTACTATCTTAATTGAATCAATATTAAGGTCATAATCTATGGCATATTGGATATTTTCCAAACTAAAAATTTTAAGCTTTTTATCTAAATCTTTCGCATCATCAAGAAAAATATGTTTATTACATTTTACAAAATATTTAATAATATCGATATAATCATTTAAAAATTTTGATTGGCCAACAAATATCAACTTAATTTTTTCGTTTGCTGGTATTTTAAGTGTATTTCTCTCAATTCGAATTGATTGAGTAATTTTTTGAAACAACTGGTAGTTCTTGATGCTGATCGTACTAGATTGAATCCCTATTGGTTTTATAGAATGATTAATTAGAAATGAACTTGATTTTAGGTTTAATTTATCTTGGATTTGATGCCAAATTTCTTCAGTAATAAATGGAATTATTGGATGACATAGTTGTAAAATATTTATTTGGATAAAAATTAAAAAATTAATGTGAAAATTACGATCTTCATTTTTTTGATCTTTAAATAAATCAATATTATATTTAGTGGTTTCAATAAACCAATCACAAAATTCGTACCAAATAAATTGATATAGTTTATTAGTGGCTAAATCAAATCTATATGACTCAATAGAGTTAGAGTAAGAATGAATTGTTTCATCTAATCTAGACAAAATCCAATGATGACTGTCATTTAAACTAGAAGATGTAGAAATATCTAAGTCATCAACATAGTTAAAATTATTAAATGAATCAATTTGCAAAATTAAAAATCTAGAAGCATTCCAAAGTTTATTACAAAAATTCCTGTAACCTTCACATCTATCAATTTCAAAATTCAAAGTTCTAGACAGGGATGCTTGTGCAGCAAAAGTAAATCTGAGAGCATCGGCTCCGTATGGTTTAATTCCACTTTTAAAATTCTTCTTTAAATAATTTTCGATTTTAACTTTATGCCCATCAATTAAAATTCCTTTTGTTGATTTTTCTAATAAGACATCAAATTCAATGCCATCTATGATATCTAATGGATCAAGCGTATTGCCTTTAGATTTTGACATTTTTTGTCCATTGGCATCTCTAATAATTGAATTAATGTAAATGTGTTTGAAAGGTACAGTGTTAGTAAAATAAAGAGACATCATAATCATTCTAGAAACCCAGAAAAAAATAATATCAAATCCAGTGATTAAGACAGATGAGGGAATCAATTTCTTATAATCATTAATTAGATTAGGCCACCCAAGAGTGCTGAAGGGGACTAGTGCAGACGAAAACCAAGTATCTAAAACGTCTGATTCTTGGGATAATTCATTAAAGTCAATTTTTTTACTTGAACATAATTCCAATAATTCTTTCTTATTTTTTGCACAAAGAATCTCTCCATTTCTATCATACCAAACAGGAATTCTATGTCCCCAAACTAGTTGTCTCGATATGCACCAATCTTGAATATTATTAAGCCAATTAAAATAGGTATTTTCCCAATTTTTTGGAAAGAACTTAATATCACCACTTTTAACCTTACTAATTGCTCGTGATGCTAAATCTTCCATTTTCAAAAACCATTGTTCAGTCAACATTGGTTCAATGATGGTATTAGTTCGAACAGAATAGGGAAGTTTAGTTATATATTTTTGCGTTTTAATTAAAAGACTATTTTTTTCAAGGAATTGAAGTATTTTCTTCCTAGCATCAAATCTATTAAGTTTGTTAAATTCATCTATAGATGAAATAATAGTACCATCTTTGCTAAAAATATTAATAAATTCAAGATTATGTTTCTTACCTAGTTCAAAATCATTAAAGTCATGAGCCGGAGTGATTTTCAAACATCCAGTTCCGAAATCTTCGTCAACATATTTATCACCAATGACTTTTACATATTTGTTAACAATAGGGACTTTTACTTCTTTACCAATATGGTGCTTAAATCTTTTATCATCAGGATTAACTGCAACTGCAGAGTCACCAAGCAAGGTTTCTGGTCTGGTTGTGGCAATTTCGAGGCCTCCAGGTTCATTTTTGAATTCATAAAGAATTGTCCATATTTTGCTCTCTTTTTCTATACTTTCAACTTCTAAATCAGAAAGAGCAGTCTGTAGTTTAATATCCCAATTGACTAGTCTTTTACCTTTATAAATTAAACCATCATTATAGAGTTTAACAAACGCTTCAATGACTGATCTATTCAAAGAGGTGTCCATCGTGAAATAGCCTTGACTGCTTTTGTTTTCATCAGCAAAATTCCAATTCGCTGCAACACCTATTCTCTGCATTTGGTTAAGAATAGTGTTTCCAGATTCGTTTTT
>Ga0255759_10001106_pt1 | contig 24314 bp, 29 predicted proteins | sample 101ome_20_FD_179959 | JGI IMG/M metagenome (GOLD analysis project Ga0255759, IMG submission 179959) | Coastal salt marsh microbial communities from the Groves Creek Marsh, Skidaway Island, Georgia - 101404AT metaG (version 2) | ecosystem: Environmental > Aquatic > Marine > Intertidal zone >...
CTCCGTCACCGTTACTCCGTCACCGTTACTCCGTCACCGTTACTCCGTCACCGTTACTCCGTCACCGTTACTCCGTCACCGTTACTCCGTCACCGTTACACCGTCACCGTTACACCGTCGCCGTTACTCCGTCACCGTTACTCCGTCACCGTTACTCCGTCACCGTTACATCGTCACCGTTACACCGTCGCCGTTACACCGTCGCCGTTACACCGTCACTGTCCTTATTTTTTGTCCATATAATATTAAACATGTCTTTCCACACTGTCAATTGGATAGAAGTCATTTTCGCGACGTTATTTTTGTGGTTCATTACGAAACTGCTACAAGTAAAATATTATCGTAGTAATAAAGCGTCTGCAAAACCAAAAATTAAAAAAATAAAACTCTAAAATGACGATTTGGGTTTTCGAGAATTTACCTGACGATATCACTCAAAATATTTATTTGATACTTCATAAGCAATACACACGCCAAATACACGATTTCATTAAACAATATGTTCCGGATCCTGTCCTGAAACCGTTGAGATTTCTCGAATATTATTCTTGTAGCCAATACATCAAAAATCAAGCTAAACAATACAAATTGAGTCCTGTAAATAGTACCAGTTTTTATGGTAAAATTACAAAAATGGAGACCTTGTTAGTCCATAATTTAATTCACAATCCGATTTGTTGAATTACATAACACTATTTTTGTTATAAATAAACGATAAATACATATTTTATCGTACATAAAAAATTGTCGAAAATTTCAAACAATAGACAGGTGTTTGTTGATGGCTCTACTTTTCAGCTAAAGCATTCAGCATTTCGGTTTGGAACTGAATCATGTGTCAGGCTCTTTTTTTGTCATATCGGATGGGAAGCTGCTGTCGGTTTACCGAAAACCAAGCTTGTAGACAGTGTTATCACGAGGTGACGAAAAAAATTGACGAAAATTTTATGGAGAAACTTGACGTCATCATACATACGTAATCGCAATCCTACTTATCACAAGGCATTATTACGCGTATACACCATGGCGGACATCGTTTTCAACTCTGTGGATCTCTTGGATCAGATTTTCGACAAGATGACTATATCCGAAGTGGCAGGTGCTAAATACATCAACAAGATGTGCAACACCGTGGGAGAGGTCGTGAGGATGCGTAAGCAATCGGAGAACGATCGTGGGATTGCACATTGGGTGAATGAGGCAATCAACATTTCCCACCCGATCCTTTTCGGGAAACGCTCTGTTACGGTGGATGAGTTTGCCGTCGCACAAGAGTATATCTACTTGTGTTTGACCGAGATCTACAATATCGATTGGTCCTACTTCGTTCATACGGATAACGACGGATGGTTTGAAGTGTTATCTCGTCTCGATGGTCACCGCGCGAATTTTGTAGTCGCAAGGGACTATTTCAAAAACATGCCGGCTCGGAAGAACATATTCAAGAAGATTCAACACTTGATGTACGTTGAAAATACCGATAAATTCAATGTCGACCAACTCAAGAGGTTTGCGGCGTGGAAGGGGGTTCCGAAAGCACACAAGATGAAACGTTCGCAATTGGTCAAGTGTCTTACTCGTCCAATAAACGAGGTGTATTATGATTACGACGATAGTGACGATGAAAAGTGAAAAAGGTAAATTATGTGGGGAGGGTAGGAAGGGTTTATAAGGGTTAGGATTTTTTTGTAATGTTATTCCTTGAATAATAGTCTAAAGTCTCCTTAGAAAAACGAAATCACTAGCAAAACGACTCTAGTTCAACTTGGGAAGGTCCAACTTATATGGATGACCAAACCAATACTCCGGATACTCGTGCTCCAAGCATCGATAGTACGTGTACGATACTTGCTCGGATGACGTCGATGTTGTAACCGTGACTAGTTTGCACAAACCGATCTCCTCGTAAATTTGCCATATCTCTTTCGGATCTAAAACAGCGCGAATCATTAGATGTAGAACATACATCGTGATAAACCACTGCCAACTAGGGATCATCAAAACGATAACGTTGCAGACAAATGGGACAATGTTATGGATCGTTATCCTGAACACAGTATACATAAATGGCATAAAGTTATCGATCGCTAGTGTGAAAACATTGAAGCAAAATAGAATGATGTTACCAAACGCTAGTTCGATAAACTCACCATTTCCGTGATAAGTACCAATGGAATTCGGATATGCGCCATAGGGTGTATCGTTTGGCATGATCAATATTTTGTTTTCAGGAACAAAACCATTCACTGTAAATTCTAAGCACAACATCAAACCATCTTAAACCGTTTTTGTGTAGGATGAAATAGATTTTACTATTTAAAATTAATTAATTTAACTCGATATTAATCATAGTATGATTCCAAAAATAATCCATCAAACGTACAAACACGCTTCTCTACCGTCTGTGTTCGCACAATGTCAAAACACGATTCGTGAGTTACATCCTGATTTCGAGTACAGATTCTACACCGACGAAGACATGTACTCGGAAATCAAAACACACTTTCCGGAATACTACGATAAGTTCGAAGGACTGCCGAGGATGATTATGCGTATCGACATGTTTCGATATTTTTTGATGTATCGATACGGCGGTCTGTATACCGACATGGACTACCTGATGTTCAAACCGTTCGATATGCTGAACGATGAGATCGTTATTCCATGCAATCGAGAAGAAGGGGATAGGATCACATGTCTTGGGAACTGTGTGTTCGCGTCTCGACCGAATCATCCGTTTTGGAAGAAAGTGATCGACTCTCTGTTTACCATCGATCGAAACCATTTGAGTCTAGACAGCGACGTCGAGTCGAACATGAACGGTACCGGACCTAAGTTTCTGTATCGTATGTGGAGGGAATGGAGCGCGAGCGATGTGACCGTTCCAAAAAGGCACCTGTTCCATCCACCATCCGATGTTAATATGATCCAAACATATCGCGAAAACAAAACGAGCTACGGTATGCATTTGTGTACGGGTGCGTGGCGAAACCAACGCTTATGAATCAAACCAGTTATTCACTCATAAAGTCGATCCTGCCACACTGATCTAATTGCGTTTTGTTCATTTTCCAAATCATCTGTTCGAGGTTATACTCCTCGTCGATCTCGTCTTGGATACGATCTTCCAAAAGCTCGAAAAACGCCTGCTTGGAGTTTGTGTTCGGAACGTCCAATTTGTCCATTTCTTGTCTGATACGATCGTTCATTTTTTTGTAGTCGGCGCAATTCGTGATCTTTCCTCCCAAAGTGTCTTTGATGTTTTGGATCATCATAGCGAGCAACGGTTTCGCGTCATACACCTGTTGACCCGGAAAACCAACGCACTCGTATTCGTACACCATTTTTTCGAAGAGAGTGTTGTAAAAGGTTTGAATATCGGGAATTTTTGGATCGATAAACTTTCGGATAAGCGTCAACATATTGTCTTCTGTGACAACACCGGCGTTCTCGGGCTTCTGCAATTCGCCGATCGCGTTCGTAAACAGATCGTTGAATTCGTCGCACGTACTTATTTTTGGAGTTCCTGTCCATAACTGTTTGAAATACGCGATCGCTTGCGGTATCTTCTCTTCGATTTGTGGAGGTGCTGTCTTCTTAGAGACCGCCGTTGGGCGAACTGTTTTTGGTGCGACCAAATCAATGCGTATCGTACTTTCCGAAGTGGATGGTGTAGTTTTGCCCCATTTGACGGTTACCAAGTAGTAGGCCATCCACAAGAATACTACGAACAATATCATCAATACGATTACCATAAATTCGAAAAATAACATGGTTGTTACTTTATGTAACTATAATTTGTCCTTAGAGTGAGGTTACTTTGTATATTCCAAAAAAAATTGATAAAAAACTCCACCTACGCTCCTTCAGTAACCATACAATACGCCCGTGTATCAGCTCTTCTCATCCGAAAAAAATGGCTTCTCAATCGATGGAACTCGATGCGGTCATAGTGATGGAGGACTTCAAACACATCGCGCACTATTTCAAGGGGTTGACGCCGTTGTTTACGGCTACGATCAAGAACGAACTTCAAGAGGTTCGTAGACTGCTGAGCACGGCGCAGAATGTAAAGGCGATCGTGGATCAACCTACCTTCGGATGGATCACCGAAGAGGACGAGCATCGTGCGGAATGGTGGCAGTTTCACGGATGGATGGAAACAGGATATTACGATATGAACCCGTTGACCATCGCTGCAAAATTGGGATACGTCGAAATCGCGACCCTTCTCTTGAAGTATGGTGCAAACATCAATTGGGTCTCCACGGAGACCGGTAGCAGCGCTCTCCATTTGGCGTGCGCTAACAATCATTTCGATGTTGTCAAACTCTTGATGGACATGAAAGCTAACGTGAACATTAAAGACGACGATGAACGCACTCCGTTACATTTTGCGAGAACCGTCGACGTAGCTGACATGCTGATCAAGGCCGGAGCTGAAGTCAACGTGTGCTCCGAATATGGTACTCCTTTGCATCATATCATTAAGTATCCTTACGATCTTGTTGACCAATCCTCTTTGGTCAAGCTGTATCTGAACTCCAATGCGGACAAATGCATCGGCGATGCCGACGGCGAATCGCCGTATGATGATGCGGTCCAACAATTGTTGGAGAAAATCTATCCGCTCATTGGATACGAGTGCATGAAGGATCCGAGCTTGAAGCAGCTGTACGACTCTGTCCTACATATGTCTAAAGTGATCCCGGGAAAGTACTAAGCAAATTCATAAAACAAAAAAAATCACCATAGACACCATTTTTTATATTGAGGTTAAATTAAATAAAAAAACACGATGTTGTCGATATACTCTTTGTTGGGTATATTCCTGGTTGTGTGCGTAGCGGTGGTTGTCGGTTTGGTTGGTCATTACTTCTACACGATGCGCGAATACTTGAATATCGCCGATATGCTGAAACCTTTTAGCTCCAAAGACGCGAAGTGTCAGGAGAAGGACGACAACGGTATGTGTGTGAAATATGGTATTAAATCCAATCCCTTCGCGTCATGCAAGGAGCTTACGGATCATCTGAACGAGTCCGGATCACTCGTAAGAAAGCTTATTGATGAGGCCAAGGACAAACAAAAGGTGGAAGACAAGCTAGTTAAAACGATCAAATCTAGAAACGTGGACGAAGCTCTCAAAGACATCAAATCGATGCAAGATGTCGAAATGTGGGTTCGATCACGTGTTGAGACGATTGCCGACGCGTTGTATTGCATCAGACGCGACGACAATCTCTCCGAAAAGGAGTCGGTACGGGAGGCTTTGGCGAAAATGACAGAGTTGTTCAAGACCCTTTTCCGTGGAAAGGTGCAGTCTTGCGACGAGTTCCGACAGATCTCAAACAAGATGAGAGATACGTTTCCGAAAGAAACTGAACTTCGTAAAACTGTAGATACGTTCGAGAAACACATCAAGGAGCAGTCGAACGCTTTGGAAGTCGCCGAAGAAACACCCTATCCTATGGAGGACTACGGTATTGAAAACTATATGCGTCTTCAAGAACACAAATACTGCAACTAAGTGCGATACTCGAAAATGGCTCGTGTAGTTAAGCTGTCGTCTTCGTTCATACGAAGAGGGTCGTGTTCGTCGCGGAAGTAACAATCACTTATTTCGTCTTGAAACTCCCATCGATTCATTTTTTCGTAATCGACTACACATCCGATGTAAATCGATTGAACGTAAAAGTCGTCGCTCATCTCCAACTCTACGGGCACGTCCACGTACAACAGGTTGTAAATACGTTTGATGCGCTGCAGATTGCTCATGTTGTTGAAAATGTCCATATTTTCCCTGCTCATGTAAGGGTCGAATTTGACTAACTTCTTTTTCATCGTTCGTTTGGGTTTGTTCGCCTCGATCACACGGATGTCGTGCTTGAGTTCCGCGTAAGGATCCTCCGGCTCTACCACATGGATGCGTACCGTTTTGGAAGCCTTCGAGTTTCCCTTTTCCTTCGCGTAGGTCACCACGATATCGTCGAAGCCTGAGTTCAGTGTGTACAAGAAATCTAACGGAGTGTTGTCGTTGTTCATGTACAATTCGCGCATGTGATCCATGAAATCGTCCCACGAATCCTTCTGAGACACGCCCATTTGCGTGGCGTTCTTCTTAGTCACCGTGATGTTGTTGTACACGGCGATGAGTTTGTCCATAAGAGAGGACACGTTGCGTTTGTTGGGTATTTTTTGGTTGAGTTTCTGAAGCTCTTTCATATCGTTGCGAACCAAATCCAAATAGCTTTTGAACACTACGTCCTTGATCTCGTCCGGCAGATTTTGATAATCCAAAGGAGTGACGACGTTCGCGTTTTCTTTGGGACGCTTTGGAGCAGTTGTAGCGCTGTTTGGCGAGAGGTTAGTATTAGTGTCCTCTCGGGGGCGTTTTCCCACAGTTCCTCCGCTCATCGATGGATGTTTCGACATGTCCACGTATTTCTTTCTACCCTCCACGAAAACCACGTGCTTCGCGTTGCGAGTGACATACACCGGGTATTTAAGCTTGTTGATCAAAAACTTGTACTTGGTTCGTTTGTAAGCGTCCATTATTTAATAATTAATCACTTTTTTTTGAAATGTATTCAGCTTTCCAAGCTTCGAATCCCTTCTTTGCGATTCCTTCCATATTTCGCATAGTGATACCGTACGAAGCACCGGAATGCACGTTATGCTTGTCGGCTAGTTTGAGAAGCTGATCGTGCAACTCGATGTTCGGTCCGTTGTAGTAAGTGAAAGACTCGAACTCGGTGTGTTTTAGATACTCCCATAAGTTCAAAGCGGTAACCGCGTCGTACGCGTCTTGCAAACACATACGATACATGGGGCTTTTCTCAAAATCAAAGTTGATAACCGTGTTCTCCATGATGTTGTCAGATTTAAAATGACACACACCTTTAATACACTTTTTCCAAAAATGCTTTGCTTGTAGTTTTTTTGGCACGTAAATAGGCGTAAAGACGCACGTGACAATGTGGGCAAATGGATTTGGTTGTATTGCATGATGAATTTTCAGTTTTTTTTAGAGTTGATTCAACTAAATTTACTTAAAGTCTTTTTTGCATATAAAAGCTGAGTGAAGACAATATGGTCAATATTGAAGACTTCAGAATACTGAGCGACGAACTCTATGAGTTCCTTGGTTTGGAGAAGGGTGCGATGGTGTCTCGTAAGGAAGTGACGCGTATGATTAACGAGTACATTGTGATGAACTCTCTGCGTGACAACGAAGATCGCCGTGTAATCAGGCCAAACACGGAGCTTCACAAGATTTTCAAGAGCACGGACAGCGACAACATCACTGATATAAAACCTTACATAAGGCATCATTTTATCTATGGACCTCCTTCTTTAATGCATCTAAGTGGTTTTCAAACACCTGCACTATTGAGCGACGAGCTATGCGAGTTCCTGCAGAAGAATTTCTTGATGGATATGTATAAGGGCATCAGGGTGTCTCGTAAGGAAGTGACGCGTATGATTAACGAGTACATTGTGATGAACTCTCTGCGTGACAACGAAGATCGCCGTGTAATCAGGCCAAACACGGAGCTTCACAAGATTTTCAAGAGCACGGAAAACGATCACATATCCTATTTCAACCTGCAGACCTACATGATGCATCATTATATCAAAGATAAGGATGATATCCCTTTACTAAATCAATTAGATAGCCATTGTTATGTCAGCAACGAGCTTTCTAAGTTTTGTAATATACCGATAAATTCCGCGATAACTCATAATCTTGCTGTGCACATTATTAAGCAGAAAATTAAGGCGAACACCAATGAGAGGTCGGTGATCTCTGAAGACGACAATGCGATCACCAAGGAGCTTCACAAGATTCTCAACAGCACGGAAAACGATCGCATATCTTACATCAAGATACTGAAATACATTAAACATCATTTAATTAAAGATGTTCACAAAACCACCATACTCAGTGCCGAGCTTTACGAGTTTTTGAATATAAATTTGAATATAAAGAAGGGTACCTGGCTGTCTCGTAAGGATGTTTTGTCGATGATTAGTAAGTACGTTAAGAAGAAGAAGCTGTTTGATCCTGACAAAACCAAAAAGTGTATCTATAAAGAAATCGGAACCGTACACTATGTTATCAAGCCGAACAAGGAACTTCACAAGATTTTCAAGAGTACGGACAACGACAATATAAATTATTTGAATATGGTCTCTTTAATAGAGCATCATTTCTACGATGCAATCGACTTTGAATGTGCTGCTCTGATTATTCAACGATACTGGAAGACCTGCATTTGTGACCCGAACTACGCGATATGCAGACGTCGTCTTCGATACGAGTTCGAAGAAATTGCGCAGTAATTGTGACGGTGACTCGAACAGACATATATGATTTTTTTATGGTACGTGTTTACACATTTTTTGACACAAGTTTATGTAGGCGTTCTGCGTTTGTTTGAACAGTTTGACGTATTGCTGATTTCGATCCATACCGCGGTGGTTGCTCGGATGATACACCTTGCGAAGATACTTGTAGGCTTTGTGGATGTCGTGCTCGGACGCGGATTGAGATATCCCCAACAAATGGTAAGGATCGGGATTGCTCATGCTCTTCCAATAGTGTCTGCATACATGGCATACACTTAAATCGGATTTGACGTTAACGAAAACAATGACATCTTACATTATAGTCTCTGTTGTGGTGCCGAAATGAATGAACTCATTATCCAAAATTTTATTGTTAAATGCGCGTTGTTTTATCATCAAGGTGAACTCTACATCTTAGAAGCATATGAAGATACGTTGATCAAGCTGATTTGTATAAAAGGTAAAATTAATATGATGAATCCACTGTTGTTCAACTATATGCTCGCTAATAATCTCGTCGTGGATACGAGGACAACAATGCGGAAGATTATAGAAAGCAAACATAATCTTCCGGAGGTGGATTTTTTCCTCGACACTGACGATTATAGTGAAATAATGGAACGATACATCTCTCATTTTAAGAAAACGTATCCTAAATACGATTTGATACAGTTTCTTTAACAATTTCGCGTCAAATCATAATTGGTTATCAATCGTTTCACGTAGCCGTCGACGTTGTCGGGATCGAAATACCACCTCTTCCACTCTTGAAATACACGCGTTAAACGTTTGCTTTTGAAGTAACGATTGCAATCGACTTGTACACGAAGTTTCTCAATAAATTGTCGTACGTATCGGTGCGTTTTGGGTGTACAACGCTGCTCGTACGTCTTGATGTTGTAGTACCACCAAGGATTTTCAACGGCTTCGTCGTCGTCTTCGGCCCAACACGTGTCGATCGTGTAGAACTGATTCTGTACCTGCGCTATGACGTTTTGGCGATCTTCGTTGAAAAAGGCGAACGTGTGATAGTCGTTGGTTTGATACCATATGCGCGAGATGTCGCAAAATTTGAAACAATACGAAGTTAAGCTGTTCACGTGTTTACCCTCGTAATGGATAATTGTATCGTATCGCATTGATCCCTTGTCGATGACGTAATGTACGGAATCCGAGGTAATGGCCACATGACTTCCGAATATGCAACCTTTGATTTGAAAGATCCACAAATGTTTGATCAGTGTGGGGTAGATTCGAAAACACGTACGCAACGTGTATGGATTACTCAAATCAAAAAAATGCATGCGTTGGATAAGAGTTGGACCACAAACTATAAATACATAAACGTTTGAGTCGGTAGCAAGACGTAACCATGGGTAACATAGAGTTGGAAACGCTCTCCACGCGAGGAGTCGTTACGCACGTCGCGAAGCATTTGTACACTTCCAAATACGATTTGCAAACGTTGTACATGTTGTTCAACGACAAAGCGTATCGTCAAGAGATTCGCCCTTTCGTGGTACAACGAGTGGTGGAACATATGATTCGGAAAGTGCAACGGTACAATACCAAGTACGAGATGCACGGAGATCAAGTTCGAAATTCCGTGCTAAGCATTATGTATACGTCGGTTTATTACTTGAATTTCTTTGAACACGATAACGCGATAAGAGCGTTGCATAAAGCGTTCCCTGAGTACTTTCTACACTGCTTGAATACTTATAAAATATACTACAGCTTGGTATCGATTTCCGAGAAACAGGCACAAATCGACAAATCGATGCGCTTGATCGAACAAGGAGACCGTTCCGAAGAGGATCTTTTTTCTTTTCATGAGTCATGAATCTTTTCCTCGATGGCCTCCACCACTACCAAGAAACGCAAGGCGGCGCTCGCCTCCAAGCGAAGCTACCAACGAAACAAAACCAAAGTCGCCAGACAACGCATACTCAACCGTGTGGCTCGCAGTCGATGCGTTCATCAGCGTACGTTGGACGATCCGGACGACAAATATCAATGGAACGACAAAGAGCGCGAGATGCTCATGGCGTGCTTGCAAAAACGAAGAGATCGATATGTGACGAGCTCGAACGACTACATGCGCGTGAAGGATCGCCGATACATCGATCCGTATCCTCCTCGAGGATCGCCTACGATCTCCTCGGAGAAGCAGGACGATACATCGGAGCTTCCGTTGATCGGGAAACGAATCAAAGCGGTGGTCAAAACGACGCGTCGAGGTGAGGTGGACAAACGAGGAGGGACTCAATACGGTACGGTGTTTCGAAACGACGATCCCGCAACGAAAGGGAACTATCCCTATACGATCGTGTACGACGATTGGGTGCCCATCCCCAATTGGAAGCAAATCATGAACGGAGAACTTCCTCGAGGAAAACGCCGCGAGAAGTTACTTGGAACTCCTCCGGAAGAGTGGGACGGAGAAGAGGGTGGAGGAGACGACGACGAGAACTATCCGATCGTCGTTGTCGGAGACAAAGCGCCTTACAGTATTCGAGACGCGGCCGACTGGTTCATGTTTCGCAAAGGCTCCTCTTTATCCACTCAACGCGAACAAATCAACACGTTGTCTCGGTTGATGGAGCACCTGAATCTCGGTGACGACGTGTTGGCTTTGATGCGTATGGAGCCCGAAACCGTCCACAAAAAGATAAGCGCGAACCCGAAATGGAACTCGGACACGTCCGCGTTGAAGTACATGACCGTGTTGCAGGTGTTGTGCGGCGACATCGTACAAGTCAACCACAAACTTCACGAGTTCGGAGTGACGAAGACTCATTGTCAACGCGTGCGAGCGAAGGTGAACGCGCTGATACAACGCATCGACAACACTCGCCAAAAGACGGCCAAAAGCACCGACGTGGAGAAGTACGCGTTGTTGGAGAAAACGTACAACGCACAAAAGAAAGGAACCGTCGAACGAGTGCTCGCAGGGCTACTGTCCGTCGGAATCTTCGATCGAAAAGGACATCTTACGATGATACCACGGATCGATAACTACTTCGACGAGGTACAAATCGCCAAACGCGCGTTGCAGATCGACAATGACAAGGAGTACGGTAACTGGTACATGCCGACCACCGGTCGGTTGGTGATACGCGAGTTCAAGACCGATAAGCAGTACAACTACGACTACACGCTTCCTAAAGGGTTAACACAGGACATCAACGAGTACATTCGCAAACGAGGACTGACCACGTGGTTGTTCCCGAACACCGTGGGCAACCCGCGAAGAGACCTGTCCGCTTTGGCGGCGAAGATCTTTCCCTTCTTCGGAGACGAGCGAAAGGGTATCACCCAAAGATATCGCTCACTCGTGCACAACTACCAACTGCGCCACGGTGTCAAGGACGAGGAGATCATCGGAAAAGCGATGGGACACGGTGTGAATACCGGCGCGATCGTGTACAGCGATCGAATCGGCGAGCAACCGTAAAAAAAAATCACCAATCCAAAGTCACGGACGACCCCAAACGTTGTTGCACCTGATCTTTCCAATATCGTAACAACACTATATCACGATTCGGTTTTTGATAGGTTAACTCGCATTTATTTTTGACACAAGCGTCAAGCTCGTCGTCGCTCATAAACACCATACTGTCTCCGAATATCTGTTCGTACAGAGGCTTACTAATATTCGACACCGGAACACAGCCCATCAAGATACTTTCGTAGTGACGATAACAGTCCTCGCGGTCACCCGCTGTCGAAACTGTAAATTTGGATCGATGCAAGGTGTCCATGTATTCCTCTATAGTTAGCTTGTCTTTGTGGAACAACTCTTTGTGTTTTCTTCGAATATGATCTTTCGACAAATGAGGATGTGCGAGTTGAGCCATGTTACTCAAAAAAATAGTCTTCGACACATTCGATCTGCGATAGTAAGCGTGATATATGTTCAACATCCGGCGAGATGATCGCACCCCGTAAGGAAAGGCGAAATATTTGGGATGATTCTGATAAATTGGGTTTTGACTGATCCACAAACGAATCTGGTCGCACCTCAAAAGACGCTCCGACAGAGCGGTCCGACGCACCTGAGGAAGGGTTTCTTTGCCTGTAAACAAGATCACTTTGATCCTTTGTTTTTTCAAATAAGGGACGATCGTATCGAGAAAGTATCGTATCATCGGTGGATCGGTGTGCACGTAAACGACATCGTTGTTTCGTATTCGATGGAACGAGTTGGCGGTAGTAAACAACTTGTTCCGTTTTGCAACGTGTGGAAATCTGGTTTGGTATTTTTGGGCTTCGTGTTTCGAACACACGATGTGTTTGGAAAGCAAGTAACCGGAACGAGGATGTACGAAAAAGGTGTCGATCTCCTTGGCGGTCGTGGAGAATGATTCGATCGTGGCGCAAAATCGTGCGCGATGTCGATACACCACGTACGCTAAGACGACGAACAATATACACCACAACCAACGCCGATACTGCATACCTCGTTTACATCTCTATCATAATTTTTTCGGTATTTTTTTGATGCTCAGGTTCTTGTTGATATCGTAATACGTATCAATCAAAACGTCAATGTGCTGATCACATGAAAACACCCCTTCTGCAGGAATAGATTTCTTACAACCCAGAGGAGTACCATAATAGGTGGACGCGTTTTTGCAGTTTTTCACATGACATGTGTGCGATTCCATCCTAAATGTGTTTGATTGTATCATATATATTCGAACCGCAAAACAGTGTCAATTTTTAATAGCGAAGCGTTCGCGAATCGTATTCTCGACCGTGTTGGTAAATCGTATGGAGGTTTCACACATCCACGCCGCTAGAGAACCGAAACTACCGAAACGGTCGTACTCTTTCGAGGCAATAGTACGAATGTCTTCCTCGGTGACACCGTATTCGCAATAGGTTTTAATCAGCTGAGACGTAACAAACTCTACCGCTTCAGGTTTGGAAGGCGCATGGAACTGACTGTAGTAGTCCAACATGTTCATGCACATAACAATATTTTGAAATTTCTAAATGCGTTTAGATTACTATTGACTTGTGTAAATTCCAAATTGATGAGTATGTTCTATTATGCAAACCTTCTATTATATGAGTAACTATGAGACACATAGCCCACAGAGGTTGCATCGATAAGGAGAACACGATACACGGTGTGTTGGAAGCGTTCGAAACGTTCGACACCGTCGAAATCGACGTTCGATACAACAGCGAACGAAAGGTGATCATGTGTCACGACCGAGAAAACAGAAACGATCACGAGAATCAATATTTAGAAGACTTGCTGCAACTCATACCGAAAAAGAACCTGACACTTGTCTTAGATATCAAAGCCTTCGGAATAGAGACGGCACAACGCCTCGCTCGTGACATTGTTGTCATCATCGCTAAATATCCTAAACATAGTTACGAACTATGCTCCTTCAACGAGTACTGTGTACAGGAACTCTTGGACACTCGTCAATTGAGTAAAGGGTACGTTGTTCCTTACACGTATCGCGTGGGCGTAATCACGTCCGGGATCCCCGTAGGACTCTTCGGACACTTGGCGTATCTCGACTTTATATCGTTGAATTACGATATTATTCACGAGGAGGTTATGGAGAAATGCCGACAAAAAAGACGCGAAGGAATTCATATCTACGGATGGACTTGCAACGACAAACGCGTACAAGACGATATGGAGAATCGCTATGTGGTCGACGCGATCATCTACGATGTGTTCAGCAAGGATTACAAGGACAACTTGTTGTGACGATTGATCGGTCGACTGTCGTACGACTCGTAATGTTTGATATCGCCGTTGATGTTCTCTTCGATTTTGGTGACCGTTTTGCCGTTTCGCGTGCACGTGTACGTTTGCTTGGAATAGTACGTACCTTGACCGTTGTTGTCGCTGATGTCGTACGCTTTCATCTTCTTCTCGATGTCTTCGAACATTCGATCGAAATGATCGAAATGATCGAAACGAAACATGGATGGAGTGTGAAAAAAAGTTTGAATTTCTTCGTTCTCCGGTTTCGATGTGATCTCGTCGTAGGCAGTTTGGATTTTCTTGAAGATTTCCGCGTGACGCTCTTTGGCTTTCATATCCAGGTGCTTGTCCGGGTGGTGCTTTCTACACAGTCTTCGATACGCATGGTTGATCTCCTCCGTGGTCGCCGTGCGGGACACCCCCAATACACGGTATGGATCCGCCATTCTTTTTTTACATTTTTGGAATATTTTGTTTAAGCATATTTTCCTATCAACTCCAAGTCATGGGACTTTTGTGTGTACTCAACTACATCGGCGCTTGGTGTGTATTGTATTATTGGCAAATAATCCGTGAAAAAAACTGATCTAATTTTGAGTGTTGATTGAGTAACCACACAAAGCAACTTACGATGATTCCCTACAAAAAGTTTATCAAAGAGCTTCGAAATATTGATCCGGTGTATTCTAAGGAATGTACCGATGAAAACAAGATGAAAAAATGGTACAAGAAACTGCAGGCGACTCCTGAGGCTTTTCGGTTCTTAGCACGCGCGACTGCGACGAATGCTACAAGTATGTCTATGCAACGTAAACTTGGAGAAGATTACTTCCACGATCAGGTACACATATTTAATCCGTATGTTAAGCTTAGAATGACTCCTAAAGCACAACACGGTATTTCAAACTCTTGGGAATCATTCAAAGAGTGTCATGGTAAGCTATGGATGAAACAATTCTCAATTATTGATATTTATATAATATGGGATAAACGTTCAGATACGTTGTATGCTGTACCTTATTGGTTATTGTTCTCTGCTGATTGGTCATCGTTCTCTGATAATTCCTGTGTTTTGACTCCACCTTTATTGATTGATCATAACGACATTGAAAAGGGCGAAGTAGAGTTGATCTGTTGCGTTGTGAAGACACGTGATCATTATAAACATCCGTTGCATCTATATAATGAGTTTGAAATTAACACGAGCACTTTTCCCAATATGGATATACTGACCCATGATGAGGATTGCGGAGGAAAACTTGGATGTTGTTCGCTATACAGAACTCTAAGCGATATTACGTTCACTAAAACTTTGTTAAAGGTCCTGAAATTACCGTTCGTATCTTTCGATCCACGCATAACAGATGCTGTTTTCAAAAAGCATTTTTTGAAAATGATAGATCTAAGATGGAACGAACATCACAAGATGCGAAAAAAAGAAAAAATATGCGCATTTTGCAACGCTTCCATTCAAAACAAAACCTGTAACTGTTGCGCGAAATGCAGATTCACAAGGTACTGTTCGTCAGAATGTCAACGAGAGGATTTGAAGAACCATCGTTTGGTTTGTAGTGAAATGAAATACGCTAGAAAGTGCCTCAACGCGGCGAAACAAACGATTGAAGACACGGGAGGTAATGTTCATTATTACCCGGCGTTACTTATCCAGACTTTCAGGAATATATCAGAAATGAACCCAAATACAAAGGAACTGTGCGAATTGTTTACCAAAGTATCCATGGGCGGATCTCTACCGAGTACCCGGGAACTGATGGCAATTATCAATAGATATTTAAATAGCGGACATGATATGGATGCTTTTTGCGAAATGCTCCCATGTTTAGATCGAATGGGAGCTCCCAAAAATCTAATTGAACTGTTCGTTGTAATTAATAATCTAGTTCCCTTAATAAAATTTGCCGACTTGTTGAAGGGACGTAGCGGGAAGTAACTAATTAGAGCTCAACGACGCTATTTTTTCTTTGATTCGATCGTCTAACGCTTCGTAGATACGAAGCATCTCCTCGCTGCAGGACTCCTTTTTGCTCCCACGAGTTCCGAAGTGTAGTGGAACGTCCGCTCCTACAAAAGCGTTCAGACGTTCGTTGAAGTCTTCCTCTCGGACGTCCAAGAACACGATCGGCTTCTTGTGTTCGAAATGGAACCACGCGTTAAAATGCTCCTCTAGTCCGAAGACGTCTTTACCCGCTTTCACAGTATGCGACTCCAAAACCTTGAACTCTTGCAAATGTTTTCGTGTTAACGTAGCTTTACGTATAATCTTACGATGCTGATCGTGAGCCCATTTCCTTCCGAAATGAGAGATGAGAGCTAGCATAGGATCGTTGTATAGATAGATGATTTTATCGTATTTGGTTTGCAGTTTCTGTAGTTTCGGACATGTTGGCGAGTATTGATGTTTCAATCCGTCTTTGTTTCCTGCGTCGTTTGTAACGACGCCGACCGATTGCATCTGTTTGATAATGTGGGTACAACACACCCCGCCAAAAGAGACGACATGTACGCGCATACTTACGGATGGTTACTTATTTGTAAACATTTAAAATTTAAGCTGCTGAAGATGTTTCAAAACACTTCAGTTGTTTTTCAATATTTACATTTTGATAAAAATAATAAATATGTATTACGTCACCATAAACAACCAAAAGTACGATCGAGTACTACTCGAGATGGCGGACTCTCTTGTCGAAGGACAAGGCGACGGTAGGATCTCGAAATTAGAACTCCAAATGTTATTCGAAAAAACGGGCGACGCGAACAAGGTTACTGATATCGAAAAAAACACGCTCAAGTACATTATCGATCATTACAATTGTACCGCGAACGCGATTATATACTACAATCAATTTTTGAAAACGTTGAAAATCGACTAAGAACCTTGAACGGTGGGTTGCTGACGTATCCGTTCGAACATATTTTGATGTTTTCGAACCTCTTTTTTGTACTTACGATATAACTTCAACACTTTATTGTAGGTAGATATCCATTCCGGATTGTATTTGGACGAATCCTCCCAAATCAATGCTGTTAGATCCGCGTTCGGGAAAACCCGACGACGACAGTAGACTCGATCACAACACATTCGTACTCGCGAGGTCTTCGGATCGGTGCATATATAGCGAAGCTTCCTCTCGCATCTCTCATTGGTTTTCCAATCGATAACGTCGCACGTATAATTGTCCATAGTTCAAGGATACAATTGACGAATGGCGCTCGTTCAAACCATTTTCGTCAATTTTTTTCGAGACGATAAAGATCAAAGAAAAAAATTGACGAAAATTTAGAATGTCCGTTCGCTTTGTTTTCCGAATGCAATTATGGCGCACGTATATCCAAACCAGATCCAATGTGCGAACAAGATCGTGAAATCGTTCTTCGAACACGATCGAAGGGTCGTGCTTCTGCTCGCTCAGATGCAGATGGGTAAATCCGGAACCTATTGGGACGTTATCGTCAAAGCGCTGACGAACGATCGGGTGAATCACGTCTATCTCATATGCGGCAATCGCGAGAAGTCCCTCTATCATCAAGTGGTGAAGGATATGGACGAATACTTGACCTTCTACGAGTCCAAGAAGCTTTACGCGAAGATCACTTTGGTGTGGGGAACCTCGCTCTCTAAGTCCAACATGAACGTCAAACCGAACAGCTTGATCGTGTGGGACGAAGCGCACTACGCGCAGAGCGTGAGCAACGCGCCGTATCGCTTTATGGAACGAAACGGACTCGTCGGATTGTTGGACGGCAGTTACGAAGAGGACGAGAAGCTTATGAATCGTAACATCCGCCTTTTGACGGTCAGCGCGACTCCGTTCAGCGAGCTTCGTTGCGGGAAGCACAAAGTGGTGCGTCTCAAACCGTCCGAGCACTACTTTGGAGTCGAGCAATACCTGAAGAACGATTTGGTTCACCCGTCGTTTCCACTCACCAACAACAAGTTCGAAGCGTTCTGCGATCTCCTTCGTCCCTGCGCCGACGACACCCCCTCCTACGTTATCGTTCGAACGATAATGACGGAGAACGCGTCGTTCGTAGCTCGAGCGTGTCGAGAGTTGGGTTTCAAATGCAGATTGATGAACAACAAGGTTCGAACCTTCCACGAGAATATGTTTCAACGTAAACCCGACGTCCCGACGGTGGTGGTGGTGACCGGAATGCTTCGAATGGGCAAGGTTCTCCATAAGGAGTTCGTTTCGATGGTTTTCGAAGAGGAAACGCTGTCCACCGACAAGGGGATCGACACCGGATTGCAAGGACTGTTCGGACGAGTATGCGGACACTCTCTCAATGGATTCAACATTCGTGTGTATATCCAACCGTCGATGATCGAAGCGGCGAACATCTACGTCGACACATACGATACGAAAGGCGGGCCGATGTGCAACCCCGCTATGAACATCCGGAGGAACAGCGATACGTACGAAAAATATGGTGCCCAATGCGATATTTTGAAGGATCTTCCGGAGAAACTGACGCGCTCTCTCCTGCAAAAGAAAGCGATCGAAGCGTTTCCGAATCTTGCTGGATACACGTTTAAGGTCAAAAACGCGCTGTCGAAGACCAATGTGGACACCTTCGAATCGATCAAAAACGGCACCTACGCATCTAAACCCATGCCCGGACTGTGCGTGTTGTACAAACACTGTATCGACGACATCAAGGAGGTGTACGTGGTCCGATTCTGTGGAGATTGCCCTTCTGTTCTACCGGGGATGGTGTACGACAAATGCGTCTTCAAGAAGCGCAACCTGTAAGCCATCTCGCGAAGGTTTTTTAAACCTCATCTCGTGAACTCTTACATTTTGCTGCAAAAGACGTTTTTGTGTTAATTTTCAGGTTCCCTAACGCGCTTTTAATAACGCTATTTTACAACGAATTCATGTGATTTTTTTAAAGATCTTACGGATAAAAATGTCGAAACGAACTTCTTCGTCTACTCTTCGTTGTGTGTCGCTTGGGGACGTGGGTTGCCCCACGACCACCCTTCGATCCGCTTGAGCGTTTCGATTTGCTTGGAGGTCAGGTCGTTGTTTTATGTTTCGTTCGCATGTTGTTCACCCAGTTCCCCAACGATGCCTCGGTCGCGTATTTCGATGTTTGCCTCGGATCGCGTTTGTACTTGGTGCGGAACTCGATTAATTTTTCTACCCTGCTCTCGAACGACTGAGGAGACTCCTTAACGCCCCACGACCACCCTTGGATCCGCTCGAGCGTTTCGATTTGATCGTGGGTCAGCTTTTTGTTTTTATGATTCTTTCGCATTTTGTTCACCCAGCTCCCCAACGATGCCTCGGTCGCGTCGTCCGATGTTCTACTCGGATCGCGACCTTCCTTGGTGCGGAACTCGATGAATTTTTCTACCCTGCTCTCGAACGACTGAGGAGACTTCTTATGAACGCCCCACGACCACCCTTCGATCCGTTTGAGCGTTGCGATTTGCTCGGAGGTCAGCTTTTTGTTTTTATGATTCGTTCGCATGTCCCTCACCCACCTCCCCAACGATGCCTCGGTCGCGTCTTTCGATGTTTGCCTCGGATCGTGTTTGTACTTGGTGCGGAACTCGATGAATTTTTCTACCCTGCTCTCGAACGACTGAGGAGACTTCTTATTCTTATGAACGCCCCACGACCACCCTTGGATCCGCTTGAGCGTTTCGATTTGCTCGGAGGTCAGCTTTTTGTTTTTATGATTCGTTCGCATGTCCCTCACCCACCTCCCCAACGATGCCTCGGTCGCGTATTTCGATTTTTGCCTCGGATCGCGTTTGTGCTTGGTGCGGAACGCGACGAAGGCGTCCACTCGCTTCATCCAGCGCTCCATCAACGTCAAGCACTTGATCTCGACGTATTTGATCAAGGCCTCGCACCTAGCTCGAACTTCGGTCTGTACGATCGCGGTTCGATCGTAATCCTTCGATTGGACGCACAGCTTCCGATGAAACTCGGGGTCCTGCTCCTTCAACAGCTCGAACGACTGCAAGCAGTCCTCCCATTCCGTACACCAGACGAACATGGTGGCGCGCTTTCCGGGATTGTTCGGATCCAACCGAATGGCGCGTCCCAATTGTTGGACGGTGGTGATGTCGTTCGTGCCGACCTCGGTCTTGTAGACGCAGTCGCACGGCACCAAGTTGATCGCCTCGTTGAAGATGCGCACGTTGCACAACACCTTCATCTTGGACAGGTCGTTGTCGCAGAAGTCGTCGACGACGGCCTGTCGCTCCTTCTTGGGGGTGAAGCAGTCCACGGTGTACGAGTCGATTCGGATGCCGTGGTAGCGCGCGAACACCGCCGTCACCACCCTTTGAAACTTCTTGGCGGTGCGCGTATCCGGCAGGTACGCGACGCATCGTCGCTTCCCCTCCTGCAGCATGCCCGTGGCGAGAAAGAGCGCCTTATTGCAGAGCGTGGGGTCCAGGTGACCGACCTCCTTCGGAATCGCAGTCTCGTCGACGTACGGCAGCATCACCCGATAGTCCACGCAGTTCCCGTCGTGGATAGCGTCGCGAATGTTGTACTCGTACACCGTCTCGTAGTCGAGCGTCTCCGAAAGCTCTTCCGGAACGGTTGCGGACAGATACAAGGAGTGCTCGAACCGGTTCGCGAAGGCGCACATCTCCCGCTTGTTCGCGCAGTTGTGCACCTCGTCGATCAGCAGGAAGGTGTCGGCGAAGTCGATCGGTAGTTGCGCGATCACCTCCTCGAAGCTCTTGAAGGTGCTGAAGAGGATCGTGTGCGGATGCGCCGCCATCGTCGATTGAATGTCGTTCACGTCGGTCGTGCCCTCCGAATCGACCTGAACGACGTGATGGTTCGGGACGAAGGGGGCCAATCGCCGCTGGAGTTCCCGCACGGAGAGCAGGAGCGGTGCGATGCACACGATGCGCGTTTGGGTGATCTGCGAGAGCATGTGGCCCGCGATGACCGTCTTCCCGGTGCCGGTGGTGAGCTTCAGAAGCGACTTGGAGGCCTCACGAGCAGCTCGGAGCGCCGCGGTCTGATAGGGTCGGAGCGACAACGCCGTCTCGTCCGTCGAGAGGGAGTGCGCGTTGTCCTCGAACGGTAGCACCGTGTGCACAATTTTTCCTTCGGAACTTCCGCGACGAATATCGTCGCGCAGGTCCGCCACCAGCTTGTTTCGCGAGGTGTACAAGAACCCTGTTGATCGCAAACGAAGCAGGCAACAACTTAGGAAGCTGCCGATATCTCTCGCGGTGAGTCGTGCGTTTTCGTAGAGCTTGACCTGACCACCGTGATATGTATCTTTTTCCTCGTCGTACGCCATAAAATCAAACCCGTAATCCGGTAGGATGGATGGTTTGTCGCCCCTGTTTCGGACGATCCTCTCCAAGCGATGTTTGTTCCAATCGTTGATGTAGCCCGAACGATAGTACACGATCTCCGGGATGACCTCCTGGTGCCATGTGCGATGTCCGGTGGTTGCTTCGTGGTGCTTGACCGCCTGCAACTCGTAGCGCTTGTAGTCGGGGATCGCCATGACGGAATATGCTCAAGGCCGGCTATAACGCACACAACATCATATTTTTTTTTCCGCAAAAAACGCGTTCGAGAATACTGTTGAACATACACCTTGCAATTTCACGTGATTTTACTAATACGTGTCGAATTCGATAACGATTTCGATTAATACGGAAAAAAATTGACTTAAAAATGTAACGCTCATGTCCTAATGAAGCATGATGGATAATTCGTATCCAAGCAGCAAACGAAAGTACGACGAGTATCTACGTCTGAACGAAACCGAAGAGTTTCAGAGAAACGAGCAGAACAGACGCAAGGTCTTTCTGAATGGTCTGTTGAGTGAGGAGATCCATGAATACAAAAGCGCACTCGTTCGTACTGTTGAAAAGCTGTTTGGAGAGGTGGAAAACTACATTGTTCAAAATAGTGCGACGAACACGTACATTATATTCATCTTCAAGGACGTCTCCTCCATCGACAACATTTGCCGACACAAGTACACGTATCGTCAACAATCCGATGTATCGGGGAAGCACTTCATCACGAACAAGCACTACGTCGGCTTTTTGAACAAACCGGTCTATCTCAATCTGTCTTTCGTGGCGATGAGAGAGCACGAGTTGCGCAATGCGGATAACAACCACGGTGACGAGTTCGTGAACCCCGGTTTTCTGCGGAAGGAACCAACGCCCACAAGGAGTAACTCTTCGAGCTCTCAAGAGCGACCCTCTTACGAAGGTTTCAATCCCGTTCAACTCGAACAGATTCAAACGATCGTGTCCAGTACCTTTCAACTGTTTATGAACGACATGTATGTAGATAATATCAGCCATATTCAGCGTGAGCTGACGAAACGCGACTCGGTGGAAACGACGGTGCGCAACGCGAACAATCAATTCCTTAAACAGATGGAAGAGTTTCAAAACGATTGCAACGACCGGCTTCGTCGCATGCACAAGAAGATCAAGTATTTGGTGGAGAAAGAACCAGGGGAGTTGTCTCGATTGGACTAAGGGGTCTCAATCATCATTTCTTATTATATAGTAACATGAGGAAACACGATAAAATGAGGAAAGGAGGCTCTCCCGCAACGACAGCATCCGTCGTGAAACCGGTGGAAGCTCCAACACCGTTTCGCAAACCGAAATCCATGGTTTGGGCGCGAGCCAACCCACATCGGACTTTCTCAAAAACTCGTCCACAAATGTCGACCAAAACAATCGTCAGAACAAACACTCCGAAATCGAGTGCTTTGACGATCGAAAAGCCTCCCACCCCCTTTTTACAAGGAGCTCCTCCCAAAAAACCGCCGAACAGCGTCAAGATATTTACCTTGGAGTGTGACGAGGACTCAGAGGGTAACATCGATTTTTCGAAGTGTCACTTTAACCATCAATTGGACAACGTGTACATATACGATTTGGCGATACGGATCCTGAACGAAATCATCAAGAATCCGTTCAAGCTTCCGAATTTGACCGAAGGTCTTGTGTCAACGATCGTATCGTACGTGATCGACGAGTTGGCGATCCTTTTAAAACGTCAGGAAGACAAGAGATTTAAAACGCTGCTCAACGTCGCGATCACGACCCAGTTCAAGCGTTCGACCGATCACACTCGTATGTCTACGATCATCGTGCGTTTTACCGCCAAAAACGTGGACGAGGACATCGGTCTCATTCGTGTGGAGAAACTAGTGAAAGACGCCGGGAAAACGATGATACAACGGATCAAATGCAACGTTCTGCATCGATTGGAACTACGCATGCTGCACGCGTAGTGATCGTATACGCTCGCTGCGCCGCAAATGCGGGCGCGGGTGCTTGGTCTCGTACTCGCTCACCAACAGGTCGCATCGCAAATGATACTCCGGCTCCCACGTACTGTGTTCGACACCGTAATCTAACCATTTGACTCGATAGTACCACGTGCCTCGTCGATACTTTCGATCCGTGATCGACTCGACGTCGTAGAAGGTCGATGGTGGCCGATGAGTTTCCACGGACGCTCTGCAACACGGACAACTCGAGCTGATCGACAACCAAGACTTTATACAACGAACGTGAAAACGATGCTTGCATGGAAGAATACGATGCTTACTCGATAATGTCGACAAGCAGATCGCACACTCCATCGAAAAGAAAATTAGATAACGGCCGATACTTTTTCATCAATTTTTTTTTAAATTGCACTTTACGAAAACTGTCTCGTATCGTAAAATTACGACTTAGTTTTCGTCAATTTTCTTAGAAACACTCCTTAAAGCTTGAATACGTCTTTCACAAGAGGCCCGATCCAATGTGACGGCGTATTCGATAGGGTATCCCATAGTTACAAGGATTCGATGCAGCTCTCGCAAGGGTTTACGATCGTCAAGATTCATAAGCCGGACACCTCACTACGGATCTAAAGCTTACTGTCATTTTTTATAGAAGCACCATGATCGCCACACTAAGTCTCAAACCGTCATTACCTCCACAGAAAGCGCTGTTTCGAAAACGCGCGAAACGAGCTCCAAAGCTCCGTAACCACGCACGACAAGTATGCACCGCATCCTTCATGTCCGACGTGAACCTGTACGACATGTCGCATGCCGACATCTTCGTTATGAGCAGCTCACGTAATCTGCTGACGTTTCATCTACCGTTCTTTTGTATCTATCGCTACGGGTTTCAGTTGTCTTTTCAGCAAAGCGCTAACATCACACTGATATGGTCGAT
>Ga0255759_10001107_pt1 | contig 24308 bp, 26 predicted proteins | sample 101ome_20_FD_179959 | JGI IMG/M metagenome (GOLD analysis project Ga0255759, IMG submission 179959) | Coastal salt marsh microbial communities from the Groves Creek Marsh, Skidaway Island, Georgia - 101404AT metaG (version 2) | ecosystem: Environmental > Aquatic > Marine > Intertidal zone >...
TAGTTCTTCCTATAGAGCCGTGGTAGACCACCACGTTGATAGGCTGGGTGTGGAAGTGCGGTAACGCATGTAGCTGACCAGTACTAATAGCTCAATTGGCTTGATTTATGCACTGAAAAAAATTTTAATTTTTAGATGTTGTTTATAGATAAAATTCCGTTGAAAAAATCTGTATTTACTTTGTTTCTTTTTTCATAATAAGTTAGATCATTACCATCTTTATATTTTGATATTTCATTAAATTTTCCAATTTTTGAAAAAGGTGGAATAATTACATTGTTGTGTATTACAACATTCGAACCAATTATAGAGTTTGAACCTATCAAAACATTTTCTCCAATAGATGTAAAATTTCCAATATTAACATTATTAGCAATTTTTGAGTTGATTCCTATAATTGAATGGATTCCTAGCTTTAAATTTTCTCCAGTTTTAACAAAATCTTCAATGTAAGACCCATTTAACAACATATGACTTTTTTTAACTTTCGATCTATAACTTTTAAGATTTTGACACTGAGATAGTAATTGATAAATTTTAGCTCTATATAAACAAAAAACTCTATTTGAAGTTAAATTTAAAACTAATCCTTTTTTATTTTTTAAATCATTCAATAAATCATTTTCTTTATTCTTTTGATAATTAATAATTTCAATTTTTGATTTTGATAAAGATAAATTTGCGAGTTTAGCCTTTGAAAAAAAACTTTCATCTATAATTACATGTAATTTTTTAGTTATAGACATATTTGTTTAAGTAGTCATTTATTCTAATATTTTGGATTTCATAATCACCGAGATTTTGTAGCTCTTGCCCTTCTTTTAATCTTTTTTGGACGGATATAAGTGTTTCCAAATCTTCCTTTAGAACAATTTTTGCCTTATCAAACCATTCGTAAAATACTGCAATGGATGATGTTTTTCCTTTAGATTTAGTAATGTAGAAATGAAGATCGAGCCTTGTTTTATTAGCAGAAATTGGAACAAAATTTTCCACACCAAACAATGTGCCACCGTCCGGAGATGGAATATGGGTGTAGGGAAATAATAGCCAATTTAAATAACTGCTTCCATCATCACAAGAGTGAAATTTTTTTTTATATTCCTCAGGTGGATTTTTATTTTTACCATCACGACTAAAATTTGATATTTCAATAATATTTTTTATTCTTTTTTTATTAATTTTTTTAACTTTTAATGTGTTATAAAAATCAACTTCTTGATTTAATGAATTTTTGTGAAGAAACAAAGGATGTATTGAGTCTCTCAAATTTTCAAAGATTAACTTCCAATTAAAATCTAGCTCTATTGACATGAAGCAATTAGTTTTATTTAACATATTTTTAGTTTTTGAAAGATTTTCAATTATTTTTTTATTAAATTGTTTTTCTATTTTAATAGGATTTTTATCAGCATTTAGAAATATGAAGTCACCCAAACGAATAATTTGTATTTTTTTTAGACTCATTTTTTTAAACTGTTCTTTTTTTATTCCATACATTTTTTCTCCAAAAGGAATATTTTTTAATTTGCCATCAGAGCTATAGCTCCAACAGTGATATGGGCAAACTAGTTTTAATGGACCCTTTCTTTTATTAACAATAGGATGACCCCTATGAAGACATTTATTATAAAATGCGTGATATTCATTATTTTTCTTACAAATTATTATTTCACCAAAAGGAGTTTTGGCTAAAACGTAACTATCGTCACTTTCAAAATCAACAACTGCACATGCAAAAACCCATAATTTAGAAAAAAGTTTTTTATTTTCTTTTTCAAAAAAATTTTGATCAAAATATCTTTTAAAACTTACTTTATGCATATTCAAAAAAAACTTATAACATATTATTTTTAATTACAGGATTAAAAATATTAATTATTTGTATTAAAATTAATATTCTTGAAATAAAAAATATGATAAAAATAATTTATTTATTTTATAATGATTAAAAACTTAGTTAACAGTGTCTATAAAACTTTTAATTTAGCTTTTCAAACAGTTAAATATTTTTTTAATTTAACGCCTCAATATATTTTACCAAGAAAGTTTTATATATCGGAAAAAATTGCTGATAAGGAACAAAAAACTTTGTTTTCAAATTACTGGATTTTTGCAGCTTTGACCTTTGAAATTAAAAACAACAAATCATGGATTAAAAAAAAAATTGGAAATAGAGAGGTACTGATTGTTCACGAGAATGGAAATTATTATGCCTTAGAGAATGTTTGTCCTCATAAAAATATGAAGTTGTGTGAGAAGAAAAGTGGAGAAGGAACATTTGTTTGCCCATACCATGCGTGGTCATTCAACCCAAATGGATCTTTAAAAAAAATTCCCTATCATGACAGAAGTTATAAATTTAATAGTAAACAAAAAAAAAATACTAATCTGAATAATTTTGATATTTCTGTAATCGGTATTTTTATTTTTATTAAAATTAAAAAAAATAATTTTAAAATTGAAAAGCAATTTGATTTAGCAATAATTAAATCTCTAAAATTGTTATCAAAAATGCTGCAAGAAAACTATGGTGAATTTTTTGAGACAAGAAATTTTAATTGGAAATTAAATTTTGAAAATTTGAGAGACTCTTTGCATCCTCCAGTTTTACATTCTAAAACCTTGGGAAAACAAGTTGATTTTTCAGATCAATATAAAGATGTGCCTCCAATTTATAAAATGTTAGGAAGATTGCCTCTAAGGTACGCTTCATCTTTTACAAAAGATGGAGAAAATAAAAATAATAAAGTAGGAATATTAGATGATTTAATTAAGCCATCTTTTCCAAATGGTTATTATAATTGGCTTTTATTTCCAAATTTTCACATGGCTACACCAGACGGTGGAAGATCATATAGTATTGAGGTGCACAATCCTATTTCAGCTACGCAAACAGAAATTTCTCATTATGTGATTATGAATAAATCAAATGACAAAGAAGATATATTTTTAGAAGAAGCAATTGAGCATCGATTAAGGGGATTGAGACCTGTATATGAAGAGGATTATGGCGTCTGTGAAAGTATTCAAGGGGTTTTAAAATTTACAGACAGGGAACAGAATGTTGGTTGTTATGAACATTATAACATGAATATTGCATCTTTATATCGAAGAATAGTAAGAATTTAATTCTTAATTATCAAATATATTTTTATACTCAGTTTTAATATCAAGTTTTGGTTTAATTTCATAAAAAATTTGATAGGAAAATAATCCTTTCGAAAATCTAATCAAAAATTTATTTATATTAAGTAAAATTTTTGAAAGTAGTTTATTTTTAATTGCTAGTGGATACGGAGCTGGAACACCAATTTTCCTATGTATTGAGTATGACTGATTTTCAAAAAGCCTTCTAAATGAGCTAAATGTAAATAATCTTGTATGCGTTATATCTAAAATTCCTCTCGGCCCATAATTAAATTGACCTAAAAACATCATAAATCTGGTTATAAAAAAACAAACATTTCCTGTTGATGCTAAAATTTTAATTTTTTTATTGGTATTAATTTTTTCATTAAGATTTTTTAAAAACCTTTCAGGATTGTATAAATGTTCAATAACATCTAATAAAACTATATAATCAATATTTTGGTAATCAATGTCAGGAAGCTCCTTATTTAGATCTATGTTTTGAAAATTTTGTAAATTTAAATAATTTGAATTTTCAAAATCGTAACTAAAAACTTTACAATTTTTTTTATCAGTAAGTTTTTTTGACAAATATCCATCTGCACACCCTAAATCTATAACATTTGATTTTGCGGTTATAGCATTAAATGCTAACGAGTGTGTGCTTTCAAATTTCAATTTATCCTCATATAAAATCTCTCCTATTTTTTGATATGAGTAATATTTTGGATCATAAAATATGCCTAATTTCATAAGTTTATATTTTATACTAGCCTTACAAACATTTAGCGCATATTTAAATCCATTAACGTGACATGCTTCATCTCCATAAAAAGTACTTATCGGAACTTCCTTAATAATAAATTTGTTTGCAAATAATTGTATTATGATTTCAGTATCAAAGTGGAAATTATTTGTATTCAAGTAAAAATTAATTTTTGATAAACTTTTCACATCAAAAATTCTATAACCAGTGTGAAATTCTGATAAATTTGAAGAAAGTAATAAGTTCTGTACTTTTGATAATATAATATTACCCAGAAATTTATAGAGAGGCATTCTTCCTTTTAAGGCAGAAAATTTATTCATCATCCTAGAACCGAGGACTAAAGAAGTTTTTTTATCTCTGTCAAATTCACTTAATAAAATGTTTAGACTTTCAGGAGCATATTGTCCATCACCATGTAAAAGGGCGACTAAATCAAAATTATTTTTTATCGCATACGTGTATCCTAATTTTTGATTTCCACCATATCCCAGATTTTCAGAAGTTCTAATGAAAGTATATTTGAAATTTCCCTTTTTTTTTGTTTCTTTTGCGTTAAATAATGTATTATCATTACTACAGTCATCGCTTACTAAAATCTCAACTTCAAATTTGTCATCTAAATTATCGGGGATTCTATCCAATGTTTTTTGAATTAAGTTTTCTGCATTATAAGCAACAACAAAAATTAGAAGTTTTTTTTTCATGCCTATTCTTTATAAAATATATTAATTTAATAAAAAGAAAATTATATCAATTTCACTATGTCTAGAAATAATTTTAAAGAAATATTATCAAAAAATTCTTTTTTCATCTTTTTTTCATCTATCCTCCTTTTTTTAACTTTATCAAATGGTCCAAAATTAAACTTAGATTTAATTAAAGCAAAATTACCAATTGAAAGTGCAGGTTCGGGAAAAAAACACCCAACTGGTGTTGATTACTATGCGGCTCTTTCTCAAAGTTTTTTAGAGGGAAATCTTTACTTGCCCGAACCTTATCATCCAAAGCTAAAGTCAATTGAAAATCCATATAAAGCAAAAGCTAATAATCCATATACTATTCAAGATGCAGCTTATTTTGAGGAAAAATATTATCTATATCACGGTCCTCTTCCTACAATTTTCTACATTATATGGAAAATTCTATTTGATTATTTTCCATCAGATATAATTGTTATTAAAATTTTAATTCTTTTTTCTGGTTTATCATTTATTTTTTGGACTATTAAAAAGCATAAAAATTCCATTCCAATAGAATACCAGGGCCTCTATTTAATTTTATTTCAATTCCTTTTTTTTGATTTATCTAATCAGTTGTCTTTTTACAAAATGTTCCAGGTTCACTCTGTAGCACGATTTACTAGCATGCTTATCATTTTTATTGCTCTCTTTAATATTTGGTCTTTTTTGACTGAAAAAAAATTGGCAACAAATAAATTATTACTTTCAGTTTTTTTATCATCATTAATTTGTTTAGTTAAGTTTAATTTTATACTTGATGCAACTCTTGTATATCTTTTTGCTATAATTTTAATTTTAAAAGAAAATTTAAAAAAAAATTTAATTTTTAATTGCTCATTAGCTTATTTTTTTCCTTTAATTTTAAGTTTGCTATATAATTTATTGAGATATGATCAATTTTTCGAAACTGGTGTAACTTACCTTCTTAATGGATCAAATTTTATTGAAAAGCCATTATTTCCTATACCTGAAAGTTATTTAGACATATTTTATGTGATTGTTGATAGAATTTATCAATATTTTTTTTCTCTACCTAGTTTTTCATTTGATCAACTAAAATTTGTTATATCTAATAAACAATTGTTTCCTTTACCAAGACCCTATTTTACCGAAAATGGAGTTATTGGCATTTTCTTTTGTGCACCTATTGTTTTAATTTTTCTAATTCTTTTATTAAAAGATATATTAAATATTAGAGTAAAATCTTTTCTGTATAATTTTAGAAGTATATTAAGCAATAATATTAATTTATTCTTTGGTTTAATAATACTTTTATTTCTTACTCATTTTTCTCAAATTTTATTTCTAATTCAGAGTACAAAAAATAAACATTTTGAATTTACGCCTTTTTTAGGTTTTTTAATATTTTTTTATTTTTTAAATTATTCAAAAATAAATAAAAGATTTTTTGTCTATTTTTCTACTTTTTCTATTTGCTACACTTTAGTTTTGAAGTATTTTTTGTTTTAATTATTTAATATATTTATGTTTGGAAATTTCTCAGAAATAATAGATATTACAAATTTAACTCTATTTCCATAAAATAGATTTTGAAATTGAAGATATATAATATCTTTTTCTTTATTAAAATTTAATTTTTTTATTAACTCTTCAACTTGTATTTTTATTTTTTTTTTTGAAAAACCCCAAGGATTAAAATAGAAATTTTTAAAATCATTTACAGTTTTATTATCATCTTCTTTTATTTGAGATGTGTTACCAATTAAAATTTTCAATTTTTTAATATTTTAGTTAATTTTTACCGCTCCACCATCCAGTATAATGCTTTCACCTGTTATAAATTTTGAGCCATTTAAGCATAAAAATACACAAGCATTTGCAACGTCCTCAACTTCTCCTAAACCTAAAGGATAATCTTCAATATTATTTACAGCATTTCCAATATTACCCTCCCATAACGGGGTATCAATAGCGGCAGGACAAATAGAATTAACTGTAATATCTTTTTTTAATAAATCTCTAGCCAAACCTTTAAATGCAATTTCAGCACCAGCTTTGGAAGCCGCATAGGGAACTGTATTATTTGCACCCATGTGAGCTGAAACTGATGATATAAATATAATTCTGCCTGGTTTATTGATTTTATTACTTCTTAATAAGTTAGACACAAAGTCAATTGTTGAAATTAAATTATTTTGAATTACCTCATTTAAAAAAGATTTACCTACCATTCTCATAGGTCTAGCACCAATTATCCCATGGCATAAAATTAAATTATCTATCTTTTCAATATTTTTTACATAATTTTTTATTTCTGACTCATTATTTATATCAATTGATTTAGTTTCCAGGCACATATCGTTTAATTCGTTTAGTTTTTCTATAGATCTTCCGAGTGCTGTTATTTTTTGATTATATCTACTAAATACTTTTACAATTTCTTTTCCAATACCACCCGTTGCACCTGTAATAAGTGTTTTTTCACCGTTTAATTTGAGAATTTCATTTTTAAACATATCTTGTTTTACTCAACATTCTTCCAGCATCAGCAGCTATTATTTGTCCATTAATCCATTTACTTCTTGAAGATAGTAAAAAAATATATGGAGTTGCAGTATGTTCAACGGGACTAACTGATACAATATCTTTGTCGTTTACTTTCATATTTTTAATCATCTCTGTTTCAACATAATCAAATGAGACTACATTAAATCTCATTTTATTTGAAAAGGATAAATCTTTTACAAGAGCTTTTGATGCACCTATTAAACCCATTTTTGCACTTGCATAAGGTACAGAACAGGGAGGGTGATTCATTCTTGCTGCAGCAGATGTAAATATAATTGAAGCCTTATCATTTATTTTTTTTTTTCTTAAAAATTCACCTAAAAAACTTAGAGGAGAAATTATATTAGTAGTAAATTGAGGTTCGATTGTTTTTTTCATTAAAAATTTAGGGGGAAGCAATTTTACAAATCCCGCAATAAAACAAATTCCATCTATTGGATCTATTTCGTTTGCTATTGAAACAACCTGTTTTTCTATATTGATGTCACACTCTAATAATTTAGCATCTATTTGTTCTGATAGATTTTTTAAATTTTGCTTATTTCTTGCTAAAGCATATATTTTTGATCCAAGTTTATTCAACTGTATGCAAACTTGTTTACCAATACCTTGACTAGCTCCAACAACTAATATTTTTTTATTTTTTAAATCATCAAAAAAATTCATTTTTAATCAAAAATGTGAAAACTCATTTCATCACCCTTTGAAGTATATAAAAATGTTGACCAGGATAATCCGATACCAAATCCACACATTATTGTCTTTTTATCTTTAAGTATCCAACTGTCATTTAATCTAGCGGTCATCGTTATTGGTATCGACGCACTCGATGTATTTCCGAAATCACTCAAACTCTCAGGAAATTTTTCCATTTCTTTTTTCATTTTCATTCTGATTGTATTGTTGATTAGTTTATTTGCTTGATGAAGTACAAAATAATCTATTTCATCTAAATTTATATTAGCAAAATCACATACTTTTCTTAATTCTGTCTCTACTAAACCAACAGAGAAATTATGAATTTTTGGACCATCCAGCACTACATCTGTACCAGTTCTCATTACTCCAGTTTCATCTAGTTTTGGCACGAGAGAGTCTTCTGTTACTGGTCTAACTTTTCCTCCGTGGGGGATGTAAAGTGCTTTTAACCCTGAGCCATCAGTACCACATGAAAATATGCTTTCGTTTATCTCATCATCCAATATTAACGAGGTTACAGTACATGCATCACCAAATAGGACTCCGTGCCCTTCATCTTTCGTACCCGGGCTAAAACTTTGATCTCCTACTACAAGCAAAATTCTTTTCATTCCTGACGATAAATGCCCATGAGCAACAAATAACCCATAGGGATATCCTGAACATCCAAGATTAATGTCATATGCCAAAGTGTTAAGAGGTAGACCACATCTATCTTGAAGCAAAACAGCTGTGCCCGGCATGATATAATCTGGAGATTGAGTTACAACAATAATACCATCTATCTCATTTTTTTTTAGTTTAAGTTTATTAATTAAAAAATTTATTCCTGTTTCACCTAGTGTTGAAAATCTTTGTCCTTTATCACATACATGTTTTGAAGTTATACCTATAGATCTAGACAATCTTTTTATCTTATCTGAGGTATTTTCATTTACGATGTTGATTTTTTTACTCGGAGATACCGATACCAAACATTCAATTTTTAATTTTTTTAATATGTAAATATTATTTTTTTCACTTACCATTTAAACGATCGTATAATTGTTTTGGTGTAGTTTTATCGTCCCACAGTTTTTCGCCATTAATCTGTTTATTGAATTCGATTTCTGAAAAAGTCATCACTCCAAGAGTCGCTAAAGAGTCAAAATCTGCTATTTCACAAAATGGTGTATCCGGATCAAGTGTTGTTACCCCTGGCATATCTATAGACGTAACTAAGCCTTCTAAAAAATCATCAAATGTCATTGTATCCTTTTAAGTTAATATTTCGAAATTTAACCATTAAATAGCAAATAATTCCGAAAATAAAAGTTTTAAATCTGATTTTATTAAATTTTTTAGATAGAATAAAGGATTTAAGAGTTAAATAATTTATTTGAAAATTAAACAAATAATCTTTTTTAAAGTATTTCTTCATATTAATTATAGTTAATATTGTTGAATTGCTGTTTTGAATTTTGCTTTTATAAGACCATATACCTTTTGAATGAACTCTATAAACAAAAGATACTTTTTTTCTTAAATAACCTTTTTTAATGCTAAGCAAACTCATCAGTAATGGGTAGTCCCCAAGAGGAAGGTCTATAAAATATTTATTCACCTTTGGGTAATATTTTTTATGAAAAACAGTTGAGCCCATTTTTATAAAGTTCCCAAGTGACAATGAGTGAGCAGAAATATTTCCGCTATAATTTGGAGTTTTTTTATAATTTTGATTTTCTAAAATAATATAATTAGATGAAACAAAGCTATAATTAGGTTTTGTTTCTAAAAAATTGATCGAATCCTGTAAAAAATAATTGTCTTTCCAAAAATCATCTCCCTCTATTATTACCACATATTTACCAGATGCTTTATGTAATAATTTATCAATATTTTTTAACCCACCCTCATTTTTTTTCCAAATAAAGATTTTTAAATTATTAGTTTTTTTCTGAAAATTTTTTAAAATTTTAGGTGTACTATCAGTTGAACAGTCATCACCTACAATTATTTCAAACTTAAAATTTGTGATTTGAGAAAGGATTGAATTAATACAATTGGAAATAAATAAATCTTGATTAAATGTTGGCACTATAACAGAAACGCTTATATTATTCATAATTCTAAATTTAGAACTTTGATCTTTAAATTGAATTTATAATATAGCAAATTTTTTTAATTTCTGACTTTTTAAGATGGATATGGAAAGGGACGCCAATAGTTGTTTTGGCTAATTTATCAGTATTTTTAAAACTTTTCTTTTTGCAATGATTTAAAAATAACGGCTCTCTATGACATCCAGCTCCCCACCAATCTCTCCATTGAATATTTTGTTTGTCAAATTTTTTAGTTAATTCATTTTTAATTAAATTATTTTTTGATTTGATAATTAATGTAGATGAAATCCAAAAATCACCCCAGTTCTGTAAGAAACTAATTTTTTTAGATTTCAAATTTTTTTTATAATATTTGGCAATTTTAAAATATTTTGATCTTATTGATTTCCATTTTTTCAAACTTATATTTCCAATTGCCGAATTAAATTCATTTAACTTATAATTAACTCCAAAAAGTTCTGATTTTCTCTCATTTAAAAAACCAAAGTTTGAATGTGCTCTAGCTTTTTTAACTATTTTTCTGTTAGGACTGTAAAACATTCCACCTTCTCCAATACCAAAACATTTTGTGGCATGCATAGATATTATTATATTAAGATTTTTTGCAAATGCTGAATCAAATCCCGCTGCACCATCAACTAACAAATCTAACTTATAATTTTTTAAAAATTTATTTAAATTTTTAAAGTTTATAGGCATGCCATAAGGCGAAACTGCAAGGACCAAAGAGGATTGTTTTAAGATATTTTTTGGTATTTGTTGTAAAATCTTATCATTCATCTGCATGTCATTATATGAAACATCAACAAAATATGGAGTTAACTTAGATTCAACGACAGCCTGCGCTGTAGCTACAAATGTCCAAGATGGCAGTATACAATATTTCTTTTTGGGTTTTTTTAGAGCGTTCAAGGCGCAAATTAATGCTCCAGTTCCACTTGAAAACAGTTCAATATTGTTAAATGGAACATTAAAATGTTTTGATAAATTTTCTTTAAATTCATTATATACAGGTCCAAAATTTGAATAGATTTCATTTTTATAAATTTTTTTTAGAAAATTTTTATTAGTTGATAAATATGGAATTGAAGGTTTAAAAAGACTAATCATAAAAATAGAGATATTTTTTTTCCTAAATTTTTCAATAACATAAATATAAAAAATGAAAAAATTACAAATGAAATAGTGCTAATAATCATTATTTCATTGTCAAATTTTTCAAAACCATGAAAAATTAGATAAATACATTCATAAAATATATGAAACGGATTAATCATTATTAAATATTTTACTGGTGAATTTATATCTCTTAAAATATAAATTATTGGGGACAGCCAAAAAGAAACTTGTAATATAATTCCAAGCACTCTATTAAAATCATCCAGCACAACTGCTAAAATAGAAATTAAAATAGATAATCCAATTATATATAAAATAGTAAAGATCGCCAAAATTGAAATTAACAAAATTATATATATTGGAAAACCAAAAAAAATTGAAAACAAAAGAAAGAGAAAAATAAAATTTATAAATTGTAGAATTATTTCTGATAAAATTACAGTTTCAGTTTTTAAGTAAGAGTTTTTTATTATTTTCTTATACTTATTTAAAGATGTTAATGACAAAGATAAAGATTGCGAGATTAAAAAGTAAAATATAACATTGACAGCTTTAAATCCTGCAAGAGAAGCTTCGCTGTTCCCCCCAATTATTCTACCAATAAAAAATTCGATTGATAAGCTTGTAATTATAGCAGGCATTAAACCTATGAAAAAACCTGGAATAGTTGATTTTTTTTGAAGAACAACCAACAGTTTTGTAAATTCAACGATTTGTTTCATTATTATTTTATTTGCTCAAAAGATGAGCCATTAGTTATTCTTATTATTTTATTACAGTTTTCATTCAACACATCATAATCGTGTGAAATTATTATCGCACATTTTATAGTTTTAAGTTTTTCTTTCATTTTTAATCTAGATTTTTCTCTAAAATTTTTGTCACCCACTGAAAAAATTTCATCTAAAAGTAAAATTTCTTCTTGACCTCTCATTGCCAACTCAAAAGCGAGTCTGGATTTCATCCCCGAGGATAATGATCTAACTAAAGTTTTAGGCTGTATTTTCAATCCTGAGCTTGTTATGACCTCGTCGACAAACTTTTCATTGATTGTAAAATTTGTTTCAAAACTTAAATTCCAAAGCTCTATATTTCTATAAATATCTAGATCATTATGAAAAATATGCCCAAGACCTAGCAAAGGAAGAACTTTACCATTTACGATCCTTTTACCAGAGGAAATAGGAATTATTCCCGCAATTACCGAGAGAAGTGTAGTTTTTCCTATTCCATTTGATCCCTCAATTCCAAGAATAGTGGATTCTTTTACTTCAAGTGAAAAACTGTTAAAAATTTCTTGTTTCTGTGGAATAAATTTTCCCGATAATATTGATTTTTTTAAAGTAAAATTATCAGATTCACTCCTATAAAAAGATACATTTATTTTTTGTAGAGATATAACAACTTTATCTTCATTCATTAAATTTATTAATTCAATTTAATTGATTTTGGCGCAATAATCTTTGAATTATCAGGCAGGTCTCTTACCAAAGTTACACCAGCACCTATAGTACAATTATTGCCAATATTTATATCATTTCCAATTATTGCCCCAGAATGAATAATGTTACAGTGACCAATATTTGTATTTCCTCCAATAATACATCCAACACCTATATGATTAAAATTTCCAATATCGCACCCATGGCTTATTATTGAAAATGAATCAACAAAATTTGCATAACCCAACTTTGTTTGTGAACTTATCAAACAATCAAAAAAAATTCCACTCATCACAAAACGTTTGTGCACTTGTGTACGTAAATTAAACATATGAATTTGATTGAAAGAAATATTATTTTTATTTAAGAATTTTTTTTTAAAGTTGGGATCTCCTGTGCCAAACATAAATTTGTTTAAAGGGTCGTTATAGTTTATATCATTTCCCAAAGAATAACTTAACTTTGATTGCGGTTTATAGACTGCCATTGTTTTTCTTGCTTTTTCAATAACTTTTTCTCTATCGTCTACAAATCCTTTAAACTCATTCTTTTCTCCAGTATTATTTAAAAATCTAATGCCCAAATCAACCCCAAATTCTGATGCTCCTACAATCCAAACTTTATTTTTCATTTAAATCAATAAATATAATAACTTAAAACTATTTTTTTAATATGTTATTTAATGTAATAGTAAATAATTTTTGGCAAAACAACAAAATTAAAATTTTATTTTTTAACTAGATATTTTTTTAATCAATTTTTCTTCAATTAATTTATTAATAATATTTTGATCATCTTTAAAAAACTGGTTAATTTTTGGAATATCTTTATTTAAATCATTTTTATTAACGTTTAACTTTTCCATATCTGGTTCAATAGTTTTAGTTTCATTTGGTATATCTATTTTGTTATCGTCAAAATCAGCATAATAAATCTTTGGTAGTTTAAACCTTAATTTTTTTAATATTTTAATAAAATATTCAATATTATGTCCGTAGTAATTAAATGCTAGGATTGAACAATATGGTATGAATTTCTTATTTTTTATATAATATTTCATTTCATAATTAAAAAAATTTAAAGGCCCTTTTTTTAACTCCTTTTCGATTTCAAAAAATATGTTTTTATCTATATTTGAATTTTGAATAATTATATGCTGAAAAAATAAATATGAAATTTTAGATAAATTTAAGTCTTCATTTTTTAAATAGTTTTCTATTTGAATTTTTTCTGCTTTCGATACATAATTTCTGTTTTGTGGTTGAAATGCAGAAGGAATTTTATTTATTTCTGCATAGTATAAATTTGCAAATTTGAAAAAATATTCCCAATGACTAAAAAACCTCTCACTATAGTCTCTAAAGGAAAAGATGAAAATAGGATTTTCTACTGTTTTTAATATATTATAATAGGCTGAAGGATTGAGTATGTAACTCTGAGATCCGTCAATATAAGCTCCCTCTCTTTTAAGCGAATTCGTAAATTTCGTTATTTTTTTTTCATCTCCAAAAATATGTGGTTCAAACTTATCTTCAGGCAAATAATATTCATATTTTTTAATTAAATAGGATGTAAGACTGGTTGTTCTGCACTTTGGCATGCCGATTAAAAAAATCATTTTTTTTATTCTTTTTTTTCTAAAATGATTAAATATTTTTTTTATAAACATATTAATTCAAATATTTTGTAATTTTATTAGATAAGCAATTTTTCAGTTCTTTGAAAAAACAACTTAACTCATGGGTATTTAGGTTTTGCATAAGCCCAGTAAAAAAATTTTAATATTTAAATTACTAAAACTATAATTAAATTTTGAGAATAATATTGATTTATGTAAATTCATAAAAATATAACCTTTTTATCTATTAATATTCAATATATTACTCAATAATAAATTTATCTTATTTTTATAATATTTAAAAATTCCAATTTTTCTTAAGTAAAAACCATGAAACCTTAAGATCATTCTCTCATATTTTCCATTATGGGGATGTAAATAAATATTACTATCAAGGTTATTTTGAATCTTCTCGATTAAATTAAAATCTTCATTATAAACTTTCATTGAGGAACTAAATTGTTTTGATTTAAATTCCTCAAATGTTTTATTATCCATTCTATGTTTTGTATAAACATAATAAATTTGTATCAGAGTTTTATTTGAACTTATTGGAATAAAATTCTCTATTAAAAAGGTGCACCCATTATCTGGGCAAGCAATATGTAAATTAGGAAACAAGTGATAATTATGATATTTATTTTTTGCGCTCCATCTATCTATAAATAAATTTTCATATGAGGGATTATTTATTTCTGTATCTGGCCCTCCATAACTAATGTATTTTTTTCTCAAAAAAAATATGGGCAACCATTTGGGTATACCAGGAGTTGAAAATTTTATATTTTTTAGAAGTGATGTTGGATGTAAGAATAAGGGATGCAAAGGATCTCTTAAATTTTCTATTATTAATTTCCAATTAAAGTTTCTCTTTAGCTCAATTATCTCAAATTCATTTATTTTTTTTGATATATCAAATAAAAATTTTAAAATCTTTTTTGAAAATTGTGCTTCAATATTTTCTTTTCTTTTACTAAAATTTAAAAAAATAAAATTTCCTACTATTTTTATATTTATTCGATTGAGCGATAATTTTTCAAAATTTTTTTGATAAAGCTGATCTTTTAAAGGAATTTTTTTTATTGACCCATCTAAATTAAAACACCATCCATGGTATTTACATCTTATTTGATTTTCTGAGTGCAATGTAGAGTCAGTATCTAGTATTTTATTAAATCTATGAGGACAAATATTTAAAAAAGCTTTAAATAAATTTTTATTTTTTGTGATAATAACATCAACTCCAAAAACTTTTTTTTTAATTATATTATTTTTATTAGTAAATTCATTTATTAATCCGAAAAAAACCCAATTTTTTAAAAAAATTTTCTCTTTCTCTAAATTAAATATTGCCTTATCAGAGTAGTAATTGGTACTTAGCACAAAAATTGATCTATATTTAAATTTTTAATTTCGATTAATTTAAAATAATAATATATTAAACATTAAAACATTTTTTATTAAAATAAATAATCAATATTTTTTAACAAAAAATTAGACTTATCTTTATCAGATAAGATTGGCACTAATTTTTCAATACCCCAATTAATTGCAATATCATTGTCAGACCAAAGAATGCCACGTTCATGTTCTTTAGAATAGTAATTGCTTGTTTTATACAATACCTCAGTATTGTCTTCCAAGGTTAGAAAACCATGAGCAAAACCAACTGGTATATATAGCTGTTTAAAATTATTTGCTGACAAATTAATTTTAAAATATTCTTTAAAAGTTTTAGAATTGGTTCTCAAGTCTACTGCAACGTCAATAATAGATCCTCTTACCACTCTTACAAGCTTAGCCTGTTCAAACGGTGGTAATTGAAAATGAAGCCCTCTCAAAGTATTTTTTTTTTTTGATAATGAATGATTGTCTTGAACAAAATTTATATCTATACCATTTGAATTAAAAATTTCTTGTTTAAAAGTTTCTGAAAAAAAACCTCTTGTATCCTCTATTTTTTTTGTATTTATTATTAACAGATCATTGATAAAAGTTTTTTCTATCAAAACTTTTCCTTTAGTATACTGATTAAATATTCCCCATATGAAGTTTTTTTAAATTTTAAAGCTTTATTTTGAAATTGTTTTTTTGAAATCCATTTTTTCCTATAAGCAATTTCGTGTAAATTTCCTATATGATATTTTTGTACCGTTTCAATAGATCTTACAAAACTAGTTGCCTGATACATGCTTTCATGACTTCCGGTATCAAACCACACATAGCCCCTTCCCAAAGAGTAGTTTTTTAGTTTTTTAGATTTCAAATATATTTTTAATAAATCTATAATTTCAAGTTCACCTCTTTTTGAAGGTTTGAGATTTTTGACATAATTAGTTACATTTTTTGGAAAAAAATAAATTCCAGTTATGCAAAGATCACTTATAAAATTTTTTGGTTTTTCCTCTAAAACTTTAATTTTATTTTTTTTATCAACTTTAACTACACCAAAATTTTCAGGATCTTTTACCTTATAACTAATTATTGATGCTGAGTTTTCATCTTTAGAAATACTTTTCAATTTATTTGGTAAATCGCTTCCATAAAAAATGTTATCTCCTAGAATTAAAACACTAGGTGATTTTTCTATAAATTTTTTGCAAATTTTGAACGCCTCAGGAATACCATTTGGATGGTCTTGAGAAAAATATTCTAATTCAATTCCCAACTCACTTCCATTACCTAAAATCTTTTTAAAAATATTTTGATCACTTTTAGTTGAAATTATTGCAATTTTTTTAATATCTGCATGCATTAATACAGATAAAGGATAATAAATTAGAGGTTTATTATATATAGGCAAAGTTTGTTTAGATGATCCCAAAGTCGTTGGATACAATCTAGTTCCTAGACCACCAGCAAGAATAATACCTTTTCTTATCATTATGTATAATTTTGAAAATTTATATTTTTTACTTCAAAATATTATTAATATATAAAAATTCCATTAAAAAATGAAAAAAATAATAATAACAGGAGGATTAGGTTTTATAGGCTCACATCTTGTAACGCTATTTTTAAAAAAATATAAAGTTTTAAATATTGATAAAGATGGTTATGCGAGCATCAAAAGTCTAGATTTTAAAAAAAATAAGAACTATAAATTTGTTCGTCAAGACTTATCTAACTTCAAAAAAATTAAAGAGACAATAACCTCTTATAAACCTGATTATATAATTAATTGTGCAGCTGAAAGTCATGTTGACAATTCAATAACTAATCCAGGAGTTTTTATAAAATCAAATATTATTGGAACATTTAATATTTTAGAAAGCTTAAAATTTCTAAAAAAAAAAATCAGATTTTTACAGGTTTCAACCGATGAAGTTTTTGGTAGTTTAAAATTAAAAGAAAAAAAATTTTCTGAAAATACCAGGTATGATCCTCAAAGCCCATACTCATCCTCTAAAGCATCAGCCGATCATCTTGTTAGATCTTACGGCAATACTTATGGATTAGATTATGTAATTACAAACTGTTCAAATAATTTTGGCCCATATCAAAACCCAGAAAAGTTTATACCAAAAATTATTTTGTCATGCATATTTAAAAGAGAAATACCTGTTTATGGAAATGGATTAAATATAAGAGAATGGATATACGTCGAAGATCATTGTGAAGGAATTAAACTATGTTTGGAAAGGGGCAAAAGTACAAATACCTATTTAATTGGAAGTAATAATGAAATTAAGAATATAGAAATAGTTAAAAAGATTTGTAATTTATTTAATAAAAAAGAAAAGTTTCATTATCATAAACTTATAAAATACGTTGAAGATAGGAAGGGCCATGACTTTAGATACTCTATAAACTTTTCAAAAATAAAAAGAGAATTAAACTTTAAAAATAAAAACTCTTTTAATGAAGGTCTTATTAAAACAGTTAATTTTTATGTTAAAAATGTAAAAAATTTAAATAAAATTTTTAAATCTATTTGAAAAATAAAATTTTAATATTGGGTAAAAACGGACAATTAGCTCAAAGCTTAATAAGTCAATTTAAAAAAAAAAAAATAAATTTAAAGTATATATCCTCTAAAGAATTAGATTTTAATAATCCTAAAAAAATCTCTAAATTTCTTATTAAAAAAAATTTTGAAATTATAATAAATTGCTTTGCATATACAAAAGTTGATGCTGCAGAAAAAGATAGATCAAAATGCAGGAATATAAATGAGGTCTCTCCAATGTATTTAGCAAAGTTTTGTGGGCAAAATGATAAACTTTTAATACATTTTTCTACTGATTATATATTCAGTAAAAAAAAAAAATTACCTATATCAGAAAACGAAAAAACAAATCCAATTAATTTTTATGGTAAAACAAAATTAAATGGAGAGAGAGCAATTGTAAATTCAAAATGTAATTTTTTGATATTTAGACTTTCTTGGACTTATTCAAAGTATGGGAAAAACTTTTTAAAAACTATAATTAAATTATTAAAGAATAAAAAAAAAATAAATGTTGTTGGAGATCAAGTAGGATGTCCAACTAATTTAGATTTTGTATCAAGTATTGTTGAAACATTTATAAGAAAATATTTTAAAGAAAAAAAAATTTTTAAAGAAATATTTCATATATCACACAATAGATCTTGTTCATGGTTTAATTTTGCAAAAGAAATTGAAAAAAAATTCTTTGGTAGAAAAAAATCCAAAATTATAAAAGTATCGAGTAAAGAATTTAAAACACTTGCTAAAAGACCAAAGTACTCAAAATTTTCAAATTATAAATTAAAAAAATATCTTCATTTAAAAAATTTATCTGATTGGAGAGTAGAACTTAATAAATTTTATAAAAAAAATAAGTCTGTCAACTTTTTTAAATTTTAATTGAATTCAATATTTATATTTTTCCAAGCAAAACTGCAAAAAAAAGTAATATATTTCCAAATTTTGTTTGTCTGTAAATTTTTAAAATAAAAAAAATATTAATAATTCTTTTTATTGGGTTTTTAATTTTTCTAGTATTATAAAAAAGAAATAAATCTCTTTTAAAATTTTTATCAACATTAAATAATTTTATTGTATTAAAAAGATGCGATCTATTAAGTTCATGCCAATATCTATATCTTCCTTTTAATCCCCAAATAATTCTTTTTAAAATATTTTTTAATCCCAAATTAGCTCCGACCACATTATTTGCATGCTGTCTGTAAAAAACTAAAGGTTTTGATGAATATATTATTTTTAATTGTAATATGGTTGCCAATTGATAAATCATCCAATCATGCGAGGCAGGCCTGCAATAACCGAGTTTTTTTAATTTGTTTTGAAAATTATTTGTCCAAATCAGAGTATTTCCACCCATTACAGATTGTACTAAAGAATTTTTAAATGAAAGTTTTTTTTTAAACTTTGTACTTTTTCTATAAGGAATTAAATTTTCATCTGTATAAATTGTTCTGGAACCCAAAACATCTGCATTTTTTTTTTTTAAATATTTAATTGAGTAAATTAATTTGTAATCCATCCAAAAATCATCTTGATCACAAAAAGCATAATAATCAAATTTAGTATTAATATTTTGAATCAGAAAGATAAAATTTTTTACAGGATCTCTATAATTTTTCGATTTAAATATTTTTTTTGGAATTTTGAAGTTTTTAATTATATCAAGCGTTTTATCATCTGAATTATCATCAATTACAAATAGTTTTATAAAAACACTTTTTTGATTTTTTAAACTTTCTAATTGTTTTAATAAAAATTTATCGCCATTAAAGGTAGATAATAAAATTGCAACTTTATACATTTTTTTATTTCTAATCATTCATAGAATAATATACAAATGGTTCAATTTGAAAATGAACCAAAATGATTATTTTAATTATTTAAAAACAAGAAGTAATTTTGGATTTTTATATAGAAAATATTTTTTATACCCAATACTAGATTTTTTTCTCAAAAAACCATGTTTAGATGTTGGTTGTGGCCTGGGAGATTTTTTGAAAATATCGAACAAATGTAATAGTGGTCTTGAGATTAATGATTATCTAATTGAATATTGTCAAAAAAATTATCTCAAAGTAGAGAAAATAGAAAACGAAAAATTTCCAAGTGAGGATAATTCTTTTTCATCAGTAATTTTAGACAATGTTTTAGAACATATATCTGAACCAAAATCTTTACTAAAAGAAATTGAAAGAGTTTTAGCACCAAATTCCATTTTTATTGTGGGAGTTCCTGGAAAAAAAGGTTATGAAAGTGATGATGATCACAAAATCTTTTATAATGATAAAAATATATACTCATTAATCGAAAGTTATAATTTTAAAAGGGTTAGGGTGTTAAGAATGCCAATTCCTTTGAAATTTTTAGAAAATTATTTAAATATTTTTTGTAATTATTATATTTTTGAAAAAATTTAATGACAAATACCTTAATTGTTTCTGCATTTACAATATTATTTTTTTATTTATCAAATGTGATTGCTTATAAGTTCGACTTTTTAGATCATCCCAATACAAGAAAAAATCACTTGCAATCTGTCCCGTATACTGGTGGTTTAGGATTAATTTTAAGTTTTTTTTTTGTAATTTGGATTTTATATTTTGATTTAATTTTATTGAATATTATTTTTACTAGTTTTTTTATTTTTATTATTGGATTTATTGATGATAAATATAAGATTAACGTAGGCTCAAGGATACTATTTCAGTTTTTGATAATATTTTTTTTTATAAATAACTATAATTTGGAAATAATGTATATTTTCAATTTGGGTGAACAATTTAAGCTGGAACTAGGAGGTTTAAGTCTAATTTTCACAATTTTATGTACGGCATTTCTAATTAACGCATTCAATTATTCTGATGGCATAGATGGATTAATAGCAACCCAAACAATATTTATTTTAATAACATTAATTTTATTTCAATTTTATTATTATAAAATTGTTAATTACGACTTACTTTATTTGCTAATACCACTGTTTTTGTTTTTATTATTTAATTATAAATCCTTTATCTTCCCAAAACTTTTTTTAGGAAATGGCGGAAGTACAATGCTTGGATTTATTATATCATTTATATTTATATATTATGGATATCATGCGGATTTTAATATTGATCCAGAACTATTAATTTGGAGTTTATCTTTTGTAGTGTTTGAATTCGTAAGTACAAATCTATCTAGATTAAGAAGAAATAAACCATTATTTAAACCTGGGCATGATCATATTCATTTTATTTTATTAAAAAAATTTAAATCAGCATTTAGGGTAAATATTATTATATTTTTAATTAATATTTTATTTCTATTAATTGGTTTTTTTAGCTTTTTATTTGGAGATTTTGTTTCTTTAACAAGTTTTATTTCTATTTTTTTTATTTATTATTTCTCTAGGGAGAGATTGCTTGAAAATTCGAAAAAAAATTAAATTATTTCTTCAAGAAATAATTTTAGATAAAAAAACAACAATTATCCTTTTGCAAAAATTAACTCAAGCTGTTTTAGGAATATTATTCATATTTTTAGTAATCAACTTCTTTGAAATTGAAGACCAAGCCCTTTACTATTCTATGTCGAGTATATTATCTGCGTATGTCTTATTTGATTTGGGTTTCTTTTCTTTTTTAGTGCAAAAGTCTTCAATGTACGTTGGTTTAAAAAATAAAAATTTATATTGGTCATTTTTTTTATGGAATATAAAATTTTATTTTTTAGTTTTTTTATTAATTTTATCACTTATCCCAATAGGCTTTTTATTCTTTGGATATGAATTTTATCAAAGCTTTTTTTATGAATGGATATTTGTAGTATTTATTATTGGCATTGGTTTTGCCTTTCAAGCGTTTACTAATATTATTGAGGCAAAACAATTTATATTTTCTTACAAAATGAGAATTTATAGCAATATTTTTGCTGCTATTTCATCAATAATTTTTTTTTTAAATGGTCTAGGTTTTTTAAGCTTAGCTTCTCTCTCTCTAGGATATATCCTAACAGGAATTTTTTATTTAAATAAAAACGTTAAGAAAATTATTAGCTCACATTCAACCAAAATTAATTGGAAACAAAACATTTTGAAATATCAAAAAAATGTAGCCTTATATTTTGTTGGTTTTTATTTATTTATAAACTTACCCATAATTTTATCTCATAATTTATTTTCTAAAGAAAATGTCGCTGGAATTGGGCTGACAATTGTAATTGCAAATGTCTTAATTTATTTAGCAACTTCTCCAATTATTTCAATAATTCCTTCATTTACAAAAAAAATAAATTTAAAAAAAGTTCAATCAGGTAAAATTATTTTTTTTAATAAACTTAAAATCTCATTTGTATTAACATTCTTAATAATTATAGCTTATCTTTTGTTAATTATTTTTATAAGAGATTTTAGTTTTAGTAACAGATTTTTAAACTTAAATAATTCTTTATTAATTTTGTTATCTATTTCTATGGTTCATTATACTAATGTTCTAACTCAATACTTTAGAGCTTTCAAAAAAGAATTGGTGCATATTGAGATTTTTTTATTATCTATAATTTTTATTTTAACTACATATTATTTTAAAAAGTTTTTAAGTTTTGAATTATTTAACTTATTATTTTTATTTTTCACTGTAACATTGGTTGCAATTTCGTATATAAAACAATCAAAAATTAAAAACATATTTTAGTTATGAAAAACATAATTATTGTTACTGGCGGAGCAGGTTTTGTTGGCTCAAATTTGGTAGATAGGCTATCTAAGATTAAAAAATATCAAATTTATAGTTTAGATAATTACAGTGCGGGTACTAAAAAAAATCATATTAAGAAAAAAAATGTTATTTATGTGAAAGGTGATACAAAAAATATTGAAAAATATTTTAAAAATAAAATAAAAAAAATTAAAACCATTTTTCATTTTGGGGAGTTTTCTAGAATTTATCAGAGCTTTATAAATTTTGATAAATGCATGGATTCAAATTTTGTTGGAACCAAGGCTGTATTTAATTTTTGTCTCAAGTATAAAATAAAATTAATATATTCAGCAACTTCTGCCAGTATTGGAAATAACGGAGAGGACAAAAACTTATCTCCTTATGCATTCTCAAAAGCAAAAAATTTAGAATTTTTAGAAAATCTAAGAAAATGGTTTAATTTCAAATTTGAAATAATTTATTTTTATAATGTTTATGGAAAAAATCATATCAGAGAAGGAAATATGGCAACAATCATAGGAATATTTGAGAAACAGTTTTTGAGCAAAATACCTTTAACAGTCGTTAAACCTGGAACACAAACAAGAAGATTTACAAATGTGTTAGATACAGTTGATGTTTGCATAGAAGCTTGGAAAAAAAATAAATGCGCCCATTACTCAATCGCATCAAAAAAAAGTTATTCTGTTATAGAAATTGCAAAACAATTTGGAGATAAGATTAAATTTTTACCAGAAAGACCTGGTGAAAGATACGCATCAGCTTTAACTAAAATGCATTTATCGAATAAAGTGATAAACAAAATTGGAAAAAGAAGCATAAAAAAATATATATCTGAGTTTAAAAAAACCAACTCTAATGAATAAAAATTATATTTATCCAAATAATTATTTAAATATCTTCAGTTATTTTTTGATATTATTACCGATATTTTTAATAACTGGTCCTTTTTTATCAGATCTTGCGGTTTCGACTTTAGCAATTTTATCCTTATTTATTTTGAGAGATAAAAAATTTTTTAATAATTATTTTTTTATTATTTTTATGATTTTTTGGGCTTTAATTTTGTTAAGCTCTCTTTTTTCAGAAGATAAAGCTTTATCTTTTAAAAATAGCATTTTCTATTTTAGATTTTGTTTTTTTTCACTATTTGTATGGTGGATTTTAGAAAATAATAAAAAAATTTTAAAAAGAATCTATTTCACTTTATTATTTTGTTTTTCCGCACTTATATTAGATAGTTTTTTTCAATATTTAAATGGAGTTAATTTCTTCAACATGAAAGTAGTGGTTCAAGATAGAATAAGTAGCTTTTTTGGTGATGAATTAAAAATGGGCGGGTTTCTTATGAGATTTTTTCCATTTTTAATAGCATTATCTTTTTTTTTTTACAAAAAAAAAAAACATGAAAAATTTATTTTACCAGCAATTATATTTATTATTTTGATCCAATTCACAATTTTCCTAAGTGGAGAAAGAGCTGGTTTTATCTTATTTAATTTTACA
>Ga0255759_10001112_pt1 | contig 24269 bp, 17 predicted proteins | sample 101ome_20_FD_179959 | JGI IMG/M metagenome (GOLD analysis project Ga0255759, IMG submission 179959) | Coastal salt marsh microbial communities from the Groves Creek Marsh, Skidaway Island, Georgia - 101404AT metaG (version 2) | ecosystem: Environmental > Aquatic > Marine > Intertidal zone >...
AAGATTGATCTTAGCAACCGATGCTGCTTTTACAAAATTCTTAACTCTCTTTTTGTGGATCTCCAAGCGATCTGAGAGATGTTCGGGACAAGCATCTTCAAGTGACTTACCGCCACACCAAATCCGAGCATATTCATAATCATCATCTGATAAATGAGGAGACCAATCCCATGTCTTCTCAAAAGCTCTTTTAATGTGTCCATAGTAAAAATCTCCATTTGAAAAGAGACCAAGGCAGTCTCGTTTATCATCTAAAATTTGAAATATCATTAGTATCCTCCGCTTGTTCCTCCAACAATTGTAGAACCACCAGTAATGCCCTCTTTCTGGTCTTTCTTTTTCTGCGCTTCTAGAAATCTTCTGTATGAGTCTGAGAGACCAAAAGACTTTCTAAAAGTTTCTTTTCGGAACATACTATCAATATAACCTAGTTTCTCATTGTTGTCAAGTTTATTTTCAAAGATTTTTAGATATTTCTTAATATTCTTGATATCTGATTGTCCTACGACATATCCAAGTTCTATATTTCTAACGTCTAGATAATAATTTATCCAAAATTTATGATCTACATCATCAATTGCTTTTGGTTGTCTAATTATTGGATTCTTTTTTGTTACACATCCCATCTTTAATTCCATCTTATAAGAATTCTCTTCTATAAAGAAATTATAATATTTTATTATAGTATTATATAATATTGTATAATCTGTTATATAAGATTTTATATAATAATTATTTAATGTTTCTTCTATATTGGTTGGTAAGTAATTTCTAATAGCAGGAGAACCTAGGTCTGCTACAATAACATAAGGACAATGCTTCCAAATTCGGAATCCTTTGTTTAATAAAACTTTTTTGTAAAACTCAAAAGCGCTTGACTTCATGAATTCATCATACTTTTTATTATCATCGTCAAAATCAATGTCTGCTATTGAGAATGCCAAACCACTGGTGAAAATTGAATTTTTGTTTGATTGGAGAAAACCAGATAACGTTAAAGGCTGGTTTTGATAAAATCTTTCAAAAAATACCAATAATTCCTTGACATAATGGTCAAAAGATGTTATATTATCTCTAATAGTTTTAGTTTCTGACAGTAACGTATTAAATTGTATTAGGATAAAGCTAAAATATGACGTGAACTCGGATAAAGGAGATTCGTATGCCCTGACAATATCAAAATTAATTAGTGTTGGATTGTCAACAGTTAATTGACCAATAGTAGCAGCCAATTGAATATTTCTTTTAGCATCTAAATACATCTTTGTCACAAAATCAAACGCTTGAAATGTTGAAAACTGACCTGGTGAAGTTTTAAAATTTTGCAATTTCATTGTATTTGGGTATATCGATGACCCCTCCACATTGATAGCTCCATACATTTGGTATTCTAGAAAATTAAATTCAAAAACCTCTGGGCCTTCTTTCTCGTAAGCTTGGGTTTCAAATTGTGCTTTGGTTATTATTAAATCTTTTATCGGTAAAAGAGTGTTTTTTCCAAAAAATTTTGACATTTAGTTTATTCTCCTATTATTCAGCATCAAATGTATAGCCACCTGGATTAGCTGATGGTATGATTTCTTTTAGCGGATCTTTCGCTTCACTCGTTCCAGAAGGATTTGTTTCTCTCTCTGGTGGACTTGGAGGTTCAGATATTATTTCTGTGCTTTCATCGGTAGCTACACCACCTTCAGGTGAATCTTCTTCATCACCACCTGCGGTAGCCTCAAGTTCATATTCCGTTGGCTCCTCCGGATCTTCTTCAGAATCAGAAGGACTCTCAGTGTTAATGACCGGTTCACCGGAATTTTCACCGGTAAAAGTCCACACACCCTCTATCGTAGTTCTAGGGTTAATTATTTTACCAAATTCATTTAATTTAAAGGCATGTGATACAGAGATAGTTATATGATATCCACCAAGTCCAAGAATATGAGCAACACTACCATATTTCTCGGCAGGAAAATAAAGCCCAGCATCCGCGTAAAACAACATACCAGGAAACATAGAAAGAAGAGGAAAAGTAGTGACTGTACAATTGTAGACAGAGGATAACTGGGATAAACTTGATAATCCTTCAACATCATATCGATATTCTCTTAGATATTTACTGTTCTCAACTTTATTAAATTGCACGGACCTGTTCATAATTCCTTTGGGAAAAAACTTTAAAGCATCTCCCGTCATTTTATCAGCCGCAGTGTAATTTTCTGTTGGAGAATCATATAATCTAAAATAAGGAATATTATTATCTCGGTGATTTGAATCACTATTTTTTAGATCACCATACTCAGAAAACGGAATTGTTTGAGGATAAACTATTAAAAAGTTACACATTTTTTTCCTTTCAATTCTTGGACTTTTTCTAAGAAATGGAGACACAAATTTATACAAATTGTATTCTCCATCTTTTCTGAATAGGTCCCACCAAATCAAATTTTTAGATTCATTTTCTTTATTTTGTTCTTTATCTCTTCCATATTGACCATAATCCATTTTAACAGCATATCTTGTTAAATTTCCATAACCATTTAGATAACAAGTCTCAATAAGTGATGAGTTGATAACATCATTTACAAATCTGGAGATAAAAGATCCAATAGATAAAAATGCGACACTTTTTTCTTTTACATTTTTGTCCCACCATTTAACAAAAGTATTCAATGAAATAGGAAAATCAGCTAATGAATATTCTTTTTCACTTTGCTTAAAATCCGATTCATCCCCAGTTGCCTCACTGCTGGGATTATTTAAATCGGCCCCACCAATCGCCACAAGAGGCTTCCATGGAGGAAGAACAATTTTCAAAGGCAAAGTATCCAAGCCTCTCAAACTTTCTGGTTTTCTAAAATTTGTATGGTATGAATTACTTTTTTCAACTTCATTATAAGGATCATTATATTGATAAAAATTATCCAATAACACATCGCACAAATCCCCAAAAAAGAAAAAGTCTAAATTAATTTGTGCATTATTTTCTGTTAAAACTTCAGCGCCAGCTTTATCTCCTTCTAAATTTTCATTGATTTTTGATACTGCAGGAATATAGGCATCCACTGGAGTAGCAACCGGTTGGATTCTTTTTACTCCTGATTTTGTTATTATGTGAAATTTTCCGGCATGATATTGTCTGTTAAAAAAATTATTAATTTGTTTTGGGCTGTAAATTTCATATCCATCTGTTGTAACATTGTTGCCAAATACTGATGCAGAATCATATGGTACTCTAAATAATTTTTTTCTTTTTCTTAGATTTTTTATTATTTCATTTGATCCAGTTTCTAGGTGAGTTTTATTTAAATTTTCAAGATCTTTATTATAACTAGAGATTTGTTTTCTCGCCTTTTGAACTGATTTTGTTTCGGCCAATGACTCTATTAATTTTTTTTCTTTTTCTTTGATTGCATAATGTTGCATGGAAGGTCTAGAAATATCTGTTATCGGATCATTAAAAAAGTTTTTTACAAATCCTTTGTATTCAATTGAAATTGTAGCTTTTTGAGTAGTTTGATCTTTCTTAATTGTATGGTCAACCAAATTTAAATCTAAAACCATGTCTGAACTTTTTAGATGATCTTTAATATGACTTAATACTTTTTCACTTAAACCTAGATTGTCTATCTTTTTTTTGTTAGAATTCTTCTCATCCGCAACTAGTTGATGAGAAACTTTCAACAACATTCTATTGTGATTACGATAAAATTTTGGTGTAAAAATTCTGGCTTGACCTTGTTGTAAAAGTCTGGTTGTAGCAGAAGTATTAACATTAAATGAATATGTTAAAAAATCAAGTAAGCTATACTTATAAAACTTTTTTTGTTTAACGCCACTTATGTCTGTATAATTTGTATATGCCGAAAACTCTGCTTGAAGGAGAGAAATGTCTGTTAGTTCAATTTCCACAGACACATCAACATTAGATCTGGCTGTGGCGGTTGTTTCTCCCGTAAATTTTAAATTTACACTTTTAATATTGATACCTTCTTTAGCCTTAGATGTTTTAGTGTTATTTAAAATTTTGTATGCATCGGCACTCGCTCCTTTTAAGCTTTCATGTAAGCCCTGATAATTGGGATTATTTTCGACATCTCCATTTGGATCTTTTGAGAGTCCAAAAAGCAAAGGTTTTTCAACGCTTGTGGAAAATGGTCCATCTCCATCTGTTTGTTCAACTTTATAAAATAATGCATTGTAGGAAATACATTTGGATACATTTAGAGTGTAATTTTTAACAAAATCAAAAATGTTTGCGTCTGTTTGCATTAAGTTAATAAAAGATGCATTGTTGCCGGTATCAACAACTTTTACTGGATAAACCCTAGCACCATAAGGCCTTTTATCTAAAGTTGGTTTAGGAGCTGAGTTTCTAGAATTATAAGAAAATTCACTAAATACACTTAGCGATCCCATCAAAAAACATTGTTCCGCTCTTTTTAAAAAAGCATTTAATTCATCAGAAGCTTCATCACCAAGCCTCCCAGTAAATTCAGAAAAACTTAAAGTTGCTGCATTTTGCGCTGCTTCATTTTTTGATTTGGTCAATACTTCTGCTAGAATCTCTGGGTTTTCTAGAATGAAATTTGCATTCTCCGCCTCCAAACCCAGCACGTCTTTCAAAAATATTTTCCCGTTATTAGAATTAAGCTTTTCGAATATTCCCAAGGGAAACTTGAAACTACCAGTCCCGGCGGTGCCGGGCCCGGTAATTCTGATATCGAGTTGGTTTCCCTTGGGAAACAAATTGTTGATTTCCTTTCTAATTCCTATGGAACGAAGATTTCCATCAAAAGCATCATAATCAAACCAATTGTCTGCAAAAAAATCTTCGGGCGCAATTCCACCAATTTTACGCTTGTAATTTTCTCCAAGAGATCGAAATCCAATTTGATATGAATCTTTTAAAATTTTTCCAGTATCGCGATAACCAACTACAAAACCAAACTTAATTACCAGAACTTTCATCAAAATAATAGCTTTCGAATGTTGGGGTAATTTTTCCCATAGACTACCAGGATTTGGATCAAGTACTTTACCTAAATCACCTTCTTCAAGACCAATACTATCATTGAAAAAATCAGCCTTCAATGTTTCTCCGTATGACATTTCAGGTATTAGAGTATTCCAGCATGCCTCAGTTACTTTTATAAATTCTTCATTTGTCGCACCACCATTTTCAGAACCGATCATGTAAACATACAAACGACACGCGGTATTCGCTTCCACTGGAACTAAATCTGAATATCCATCCGATGGAAAATTATTTATTATATAATCTCTAAGTTGCTTTACTTGCCATTTATTAGCCATTATTTCACCGCATCTCTAATAAATTGTACGTAGTCATTTGGAATATATACAATATCGCCATATTTGTAATGAGAATCTGTTGGTTTATTATTGAATATTCCAATTATCCAAAATAAATTTTGATCTCCAAAATATTGATTTGCAAGTTTGTACAATTTATCTCCATGTGACCACACATGTTCAATGTATTCATATTCTTTTAACAAAAAATCTCTTGAAAACTTTTTGTTTCTTAAATATTTAATTTTTTCTAAACCTCTTGATTCTACTAATTCAAAAAGTCTTTTTTTAAGAAGCACTCTTTCTTCTTCATTGTAATATTTAGGCATTTTTAATCGTCTCCATATGGTGTTTCAAATCCAAACATTCTTCCCGGACTGTATTTTGCTACCTTTTTTCTATTATTCTTTATTGTAGCATCGTTTAATTTTAAAGTACCTGGAAGTCCACCTGCAATTGATAGTTGCAAAGATATCTTAAAGTTTTTTGCAAACATCATACCGCCATTATCAAAAAAACCAAACTCTAAATCTGGTTTGTACGACATGTTTGAGATTTTACAAAGAACACCATTTTCAAGTGTGTTGGAAGTATCTGGTGACATTTCATGAATTAAATTAGAAAATCTAACAATTACACCAGATTCTACAGTAGTGTCAGCTGATAGTCTACCGATATCAGGTAAATTCATTCTGATAAGCAAGGAAAATTTTCTATGATTTTCTTTTGCTTCTTCCCAATTTTCAGATGGCACATTAAAAGAAAGATTAAAAACATCTTTTTTAATTGATTGAGCTTTATGACTCTTTCCTAATGCTGTATCTGTTTCTTGTGTTGTAATATCTCTTTCCATGCTAAAAGATTCGATAAAAGGTAAAAAAGTAACAGTGTCACTAAATTTTGAAAAGAATATTTTAGCTGATTTATTTTCGGTGTATTTTTTAGCTTGAGTGCTCATGTTTCTTGCCCCACGAGAGGAGTCACGGAGACCCCAAATGGCCATGATCTTTTTTTAGAGATTTCTCCATGTTCTGCTGATACTTCATCCATGTAAAGAGAAGTATTAGCAAGTACTGCTTCATATTCAATTGTTCTTCTCGCGCCAAAATTTTCTTTGAATTTCTGTGTTTGTGTTGAAGCAAACAATTCTAGGCTAATTTTATAATTTTTTGGGAAAAGTTTTGTATTATCATCTTCGTATGATTCAAAAAAACCGGTTTCAACATCGATATCATATTTAAATTTATTGATAAAACAAGGAACTCCATATTTTGCAATTTCTATTCCTTGATCAAAATTCATGAATTCTGTTATTTTTCCATTTTGTACTAAATTTCCTAAAACAACATATTTTAATTCTTCAAAAGGATTAGCAGGATTAACCCATGTTGGTGAAACCATTGTCATCATTGCTTCAATTCTAGCAGAATTTACTTTTGCATCATTTAAAGAAACTGCTGGAACCTGAAGTCCAATATTGTATTTAAATCCCGGATATTTATCATAGTAAGAAACACCATCTAATTGTTCGGCATTTTCTTCTAGATTGTAATTGATATCAATTGAAAAATCTGTTAAAAAAGCTTTAAATGAAACAGTTGTTCTAGATGGCTCATCGTGAATGTAGATAAAAGTATTTTTTGTATGGCTGTAGTTCCACGATCTATCTGTGCCCAAAGGAAAATTTCGAAAATTTGGATCTTTTGTGGCTTGATAGTCATTGAGAATTCTAATTCTATTTTTAAAATGTTTTTTGCTCATTGTGCTTGACCTTGTCTGCTCTCAACTATTGGAGTTATTATTTGCTCTAATTCTTTTTCACCAATGTAAACTTTTACATTGATTTTTGGCATTGCTATCTCCGGCATTTTTACATCGACTGTCACTTTATTATTCTTAAAGAGTTTTGCAACATGAACACCTTCGCCCATAACAATTGATGAAGAGTTACCTTCGATGGAAGCAGCAAATAGACCTTCTGAACCAATTGAGTTTTTGATTTCTGAAATTGCGCTTTTAAGAGCTGTCAATCCATTACCGAGATTTAAGATGCCGGTTCCGATTTTCATTATCTCATCGCCGGCACCAAACATGTCTTTCATAGATGTGCCTGTTAATTTAAATAGTGCCAACATAATCGTTAATGCTCCGATACCCATAAATATCCCAAGAGATCCAACCATCGCAGAATAACCCAAAAAGAGAAAAGCACTTCCGAGAAGATACATGTTCAAGGCTAACATTGGGAGAACATCTAAAGATCCCAATAACACCGTCACCAAGGAAGTAATCGATTCAATAACAGCTGAGATTCCATAAAAAATAAGTGAAACAGCACCGGCTAACAAAGCCAATACAAAAGCAGCAAGTATTGCTTTTGGTCCCATTGCATCTAATGCTCTACCTAAAAAGAAAACTGAAACAGCAATAACACCAAAGATTAGATAAAGAGGAGGAGAGTTTGGTTTTGTGGCTGCTCTAATGATTAAATAAAGTACACCAACCAAAAGCATTAATTTTCCCATTGTTAGATTTGTAACAAAAGCCAAAGAAGACATGTTAAAAGTAAGTATACCGGTTACAAAGCTTAATAATTTAGTACCAACAGCAGCAGCTTTTGTAGCTAAAGCATGAAGCGAAAGTTGTCCAGTAGCTCTTCCGTAGCTAAAACCTAGATACAAACTTCGAAGTGACATTTTTGAAGTCCATAACATCAAACCAGCACCAACGAATAAAAGTCCCTCAATATTTTCAATCATAAAAACAATCGCATTTACAACAGATTCAATTGCAAATGCTAAATTGTTCATTAGTTTTTTATTTGACGCTAATTTTTCAAACGCCATTGACATTCTATCCATAAACGGCAACAATTTTGTTGCTGCATCTGCCAATCTTTCTTCAATCTCGGCTTGGGCTTCCTTTGCTTCCCGCGCTCTTGCCATTTCTTCTGTTTCTTCTCCCAAGAGAGCGGTCATTTCCGCGATATTCATTCCTAAAGAATTTGAAAGGTATAGTTTTTGAGCATGAGTCATTGAATCAACACCACCAGTGGCATTTTGCAATTGTTCTTTCAATGCCTTCAATCTTTGCTCTGGATCCATTGTCATAAGTGCTATAGAGCTCAAAGAAGTTCCAAGAACGGCATTTAGTTCTGCAGCTTTTTTTGCACCAGATGAGAACTCATCAAAAGTTTTTGTTATTCCCAGAAGCTTATCAACAGCCAAACCGGTTTTTGAAGCTTCAAGTTGAATTTCTTTAAACATTCTGATACCTTCTTTTCCAAAGGAAGTCAAATATCCCATAGCAGCTACAAAATTGGAGGACATTTCTTGCGCTGAAATTCCAATTGCTTCTGCGGACATTGCAATATCTTCTAATGTACTTGATATCTCAGGACCTCCCATTCTAAAAGTTTTATCAAGGAATTGTTGGTTTTTTGCCGTTGTTTCGGTTGTAACACCAAGTTTTGTCATTAAAGCAGCAGATTTAGAAAGTTCATCGCGAAACTGTTTTGATCTTAAATTAATGCCGGATACAGTTTTAACAACCGAACTTAACGCTGCGTTTGAGTCTTTCATTGAAACACCAAACTTAATTGTTTCAGCTGTCAAGTTTGTCATTTCTGTTTGAAAATCGTTTGCATATCCTGTTGCAATATTGAGTTCGATCGCAGCTTTGTTTAATTCTAGAACCTTATTTATCATAATATCCAAAAGAGAAGCCGCAATATTTATTGGATTCAGCATCTTTGTAAGCCCACCTACAAGCGCATCCATATTTTCCGGAATATTACCAGTTACAAAAGCTTTTCCCATTTCAAAAATACCACCGGCTGTGGTTTTTGAAAATTTTGATGCAATACCCATCTTTTGAGCCATGTTTGATACTGATCTTTCTATATCTTGAGAAAATTGTTTTGTGATATCTTGTTGAGCACGATATTCTCTTTGTTTTTGAATAACTTCTTCTAGTGCATCTTTGCCTTGCAATATTGCGTCTTTTAACTCTTGTTGTTGTTGAAGAGATAGATTAAAACCCTCAGCTAGCTTTCCAACGGTTTTTTCTAATGCCTCTCCATCAGCTAATAATTGTTCGAAAACACCTTCTTGACTCTTCAAAGATTCTAAAGCCCCGATTAATTGGGAATTTCGAAATCTGTCAATCTCCAGTTGCTTCTGCATTACAGTTAGGTGATCAAGCGATGCTGCGGCAATCTCTTTTTCTTTTTTTAATCTTTCCTCTTGAATCTTAAGATCTTCAATTCTACTCTCAGCAATCTTAGCAGCTGTAATACCACCAATACTACCCTCTTCATTCGACATATAAAACCACCTCTAATTTTAAAATAATTAGTTTTAAATAGAAAATGCTTGACAAACGCCAAGCATTACCTTTTAGCCTTTTCGTATTCTTCTTTTTCTTTCTCATATTCTTCGATGGTTCTATCAAGCCACCATTTTCTCAAACCAACAGGAAGAGAATAAAGTTCGGATAAACTCCAACCACCGTAGTGCTTTAGTGTAAAGAAGATTTCGTATACATTTTGCATATACTCATTGGTCAGGCCAAAAAAAGTCCGTATTAAACGGAACCTCCATTTCCTGCTCAAATCCACAGGAATCACACTCAAAATCCTCTGAAACTTTGATGTTGGGTGCAAGGGCTTCATAACATTTTCGGAGCCATCTAGCTTCATAAGCCGGCACATTGTTGATAAAATAGCTAACAAACTCTTTACCTCTGTGACCATTTACAGAGACTATATACATTGACATTTGGGTTGAAACAACATCTTCTGTATCTTTGGATTTAGACATAGCTTTTACGAGTTTTGCTTCATCTTGTCCGTTCAACAAACGCATTTCAACTTTAATACCAGAATTTGGTGTCTCAACAATATAAGTTCCAAAATTTGTCTCATTATAATCAAAGTCTTCAAGATCTGATTCCTTGACATGTCTGTCCGTTAGATCAAAAGTTAATTTGCTTGTTTTCTGACAAGAGGGACACTGAACTTTTGTTTCGTAAAGATGACCATAAGCCGAAGAACGCGCAGCAATGATAATTGCATTTCTGTCTCCGATTAGAATCTCTTTTGATGTAACACTTTTATTAACCAAAAGATTGTCGATAAGTCGCTCAAGAGCAACTCCTTTTTTAAGCAAAGAACGAGATGTAAGAATGTCTTCGTCTTTTGCTGTCATGAAACGAATTTCAATTGTTTCTTGATCTTTCAATGGATGACCTGTGGGATAACCAATCCCTCTTGATGGGAGTTCAACGAACTCTGTTGGGGTTACAAAGTCAAGTACGGAAGAGGGGTCAACTGCTTCTGATTGTCTCCTTGATTTTGTTCTATCTTCATTATTTCTTCTCATTTATACCTCTTTGTTAAAAATAATTATTCTTCTTCTTGATTTGTGTTAATCTTCTGACTAGTCCTTTTACCGCCTTTAATGCCGGTAATTAGAATTTCACCGGTCTCTTTATTAACTCTATATGTACTTAGTGATTCAAATCCATATTGCTGTTGCGCTTGATTTATTACGTTTATTTCTTCTTGTTTCTCTTGTATTTGTTCTACAATTTGTGTTACTTCTCCCTGCAGAGTTGCTACGTCTTCGAGCTTATCTTCTCTTGTGGTTACATCAGCTCCAAACGAATCTAAAACATCAGAAACTACGCCCCAAACTCCACTTAATTCATCAACATATTCCTGAGCATCTTGCACTTCTCCTCTGGCTTTTTCAAGGTCTTCTTCCAAATCGATGATTTCACTTTGTACATTACCTTGTGGAGAATACATATCATATCCATATTGTTCTTTGAACCCTTCTTCTTCCAATCTAAATTGTTCCCTAAGTTGTTGCCTCATTGCTTCATCTTGCTCTATTTGTTCTTGTTCTTGTGGCGTTAATGTATTTCCTTGTCCTGTAAAAGGTTGTAGCTCTTCAGGATCTCCTTCTCCTTGTGGTAACTGGTTGCCGGTTGCTTGCATAAACCCTTCTACATCTGTGTACCCTTCATTCGCTGCTCGTGCAAATTCAATTTCTTCTTTGAGTTCATCTTGCAAGCTATCCTCGGCATTTTGACTTGTAATAAATGCTTCTTCTTTGATGTTTAATTCTTGTCTAAGTTCATTTTCTAAAGTTTCTGCCAAAGACTCATCAATTTTTCTTGCTTCTTCTAAGATTGATTCTTGTTGTTCTAATTGTTCTTGTCTCAGCTTATTTAACATTTTCTCTTTTTCATCGATTACGTATGCATCTTTCATCAAATCTTCTAGTGCTTGTTCTCTTTCTCCTGGGTCTACTATCATTTTTGCATCCATTATTGCAGCATCTAAATCTCGTCTATCTCTTGCAAGACCTGCTTCTGTACCATCAAGTTTTTCATCTAATTGTCTCAATTCTTGGATTCTTTTTTCTAGTGCATTATTAATGTCTATTTGATTTGTAACATAAATTGTTTTCATGAACTCTGTGTATTCTGTTCCGCTATATTCTGGTTCTTTTCCAATTGCTTCTCTATCTAATATTGCCCAATCATAAACAACTTGCAATTCATATTCAACAAGATCATTAGAAGTATAATCTAAGTCACCCCATCCTATTGATTTTACAATTGGATTGACCAAGTGCCAAAGTTCAACTGTGTATCCATCTGGATCGATTTGATAAATTGATATTCTTTGTTTTGCAGAACTTGCCGCTTTCATGTCTCTTACACCACTTAAGCCGGCACCAAAAGAATTTGCAATTGTGCTTGATTTTTCCGGAGTTGTAATATATTTGTAACCACCAGGAGATCTTTCTGTGTCAATTTTTGTTCCAATCCAATGACCTGTTGTTCCATCTTTTCCATTATTAAACACGGGATCTTTATAATTTGAGGTGTTAATATAGGGATATCGATATCCGGTATTATTCATGACTTGCCAAAGAAACGCTGCTGTGTCAAAAATCTCGTGTCTTTGTTTTGGGTTTATATCGCCATTCATATCAACAAACTTAATGGTGATAGGCTCCCATGTAGCATTGCCGGGATAGTTGAACTTATGATTGATTAATCTAAATTCTTTTGTTTCAAAAGATACTTTTGGTTTTCCCACGGATTTGACAGACGGTATAAAGAAAGTAGAACCAAAAACAACGATAAACTTGTCTTTGGCTTTTGGATGTATTCTATTATTGGTTGTCCACCATGACATTTATTTACCTTGTTAACTTCCAGCGACAGGATTGAAAGAGCTCTGAGCACTTGTGTTACCGTCTGCTGTCAAACATACTGCCCAATCATATCGCAATTCAATATCGATAGTTGAAAGATCATCATTCTCATAATCTAGATCAGAGAATTTAACTGATTTCAAAAATGGTCGTTGAAGAGTCCAAGTCTCAACAGGTATACCATCAGCACCAAGTTGTTCAATTACAACGTTACCAAGTGCTCCAACAGCTTGTCCCTTTGATTGTGTTCTGAGCATATTAGCGTTACCTGGAATAACATAACCTGACTGTGTAATTACTTTGTTAAGACGATTTAGAGAACCCGGACTTACAGGATCAACAAGTGTCATAGAAATGGCTTGCCATTCAACCTTTCCTGGGTAATAAAATGTGTGTCCCAAATATACATGCTTGCTCTCGGCAACCGTGTAGTTAGGTTTGGTGACTTTTTTCGCCCACCAGACAGAGTTATTTACTTCGTCTTGTATTCCACCAATTAGAACACGAAATCTAAAATTTCTTTTAGGATCTCTGTCGGTTATTGCTGCTTTAGTCCAAAATGCCATTATTAAGTTCTCCTATGAATCTATATTAAATAGTTGGCTTAGGCAAATTCTGCCCCTGTTCTTGTAATTACAAAGTCAATCGCGATAAATTCAATTGCTCTTGCAGGCTTCAAGAAAACCTTTGCGTACATGATATTGCGGTCAATCAAATCTGGTGTAGTAGTTGTTCCGTCAAGAATCAATCGATATTCTGTGAGTCCAAACTTTGACTGAACATCTTCTAGAATTGGCTCTGCTTGAGATTTGAAACGTGCCCAAGTAGAACGAACATTGTTGTCAAACAAAATAGTCTGTGCAACTTTGCTGATTTCTGCTTTGAGGTAAATCATCAAACGACGAACGTTGATTCTGTCAAGAGCAGATGGAGTCTGTTGAAGAGTCTTCTGTCCAAATACAACTACACCTTCATTTGGGAATGTTGCAATTGGGTTAATGTTAACTTCATATAGTTTATCTCGCTCAGAAGCATCAAGACGTTGACGCGCTTGAAGAACACGAGGCCCAGATCGTCCACCAAGATTTCCAAGTCCACCACGATTAAATCCGGCAGGTGCAAACCAAAGATCAGAAGAAGCATCAGATTGAGCCATTGCTCCAACACCAGCTACGGATGATGGAACCCAGATACGCTCGCCGTTGTTCAAGTTATCTTGAATCTGGACAGCGGGATAGTAAGCACAAGCATAACTTGAATTGATTTGACGATTCTTAATGCTGGAAATTGTAGAGGTAACAGAACCAAGGCGTTGTGATTGCGAGTCGCGTGATTCATATGATGGAGTGTAATCATTTTCCAGATCAATAACGGCAAGCATGTCCTTACGAGACTCAGCTACACGGATAACCTTATCAGTAATTTGAGGCTTTTTGTAACCTGGAGCTACAAGAAGAGATGCAGGAACTGTTTCAGGATCAGAGATAGAATCCAGAGCTTTGTTCAAAGAGTAAACAATATAGTTTGTTGTATCTGTGTCTCCGGTACCAATCAATTCATTTGCCATTGGCTCTTTGTACTTGATATCCATTCCATCAAATCCACCAAAGAGAGGCATAACGAATTGTTTAACATCTTTGTCTAGAAGAGCAGAACTACCAGAGGTTGCTGTGTAAGATGTTCCAGCTGTACGGGATCCCTCAGTGTAAACGACAGTATTGAGGTTTTCATCAATTACAATATCGTCTAGTGAGAAGATGAAAGAATATTCAAACCCATCGTCTGTTACATTATGAGCCTGCGCTAGATAAGTGGATGGAAGCATTCTTACATAATCGACATAATCTTCATCATGCATAGAAGAGTTAGAGTCAACTTTTGGACGAATTCCGAAGTAAGTTTTGTAAGGATTAGCAGAATAGCCATCAGAACCACTTTTTCTCAAAGTCATAGAAGGGAAAGTGAAACTAGCAGAAACGACAGTTCCCATTTCAATAAATTCTGAATCGCTATCGCAACCAGGAATTGAACCAGATCCTACAACAAAAGCTTCTGAAAATGCAGAATCTGCTCCATATGCTTTAGCTCCTGCAGAATTACTAATTGCATTAAATCCTTTTGGGCGACCTGGTCCATAGAAACCAAATGGAAGAGCAGTTGATTTATAGTTTTGTTCTTCATCATACATCTTAATACGAATATAATCAGATACATTCATATGATTACCGTAAGAACGATAACGACGATCTGTTTCACTCCATTCCATGTACATGTCACCAATTCGACGAGCAATAAAGTTTGGAGAGTTTGGATCAAGATTACAGCCGGAATACTTCTCAAGTGTTCCACCGGCCATGTTCATAACTTTTACTGTAAAAGTCCCATATGGATAAATCGTTGCATTTGTTGCTAGTTTAAGATCTTCAATAGCTATTAAAATTTCTTTTTGAATTTCTTCACCAGCATGCAGTGATTCAAAACGGAATAGTTTTGTCATATTAGAAGCGCTGTAGGAACCGGTTGCTCCGTTATCATAATCAATAATCCATCCGGTTTTTGCTTCTTGAGAACCAATTCTGTGATATGACCAGTTATAAGCTGCTGCACTATTATCTGCTCTCTGAAGAGCAACCAAAGTACCATATGCTTTTCCTGCGTTACCGTAGGTAGCAGAAGAAACTTTGTCCTTAAGATTTCTTTCGAAAGATTCTCCAAGCCAATATGCTTTAATATCAGCAGTATCTGTTACATCACTATTTGTTTTTTGTGGATTTGTATTGAATTTGTTGCGAATATAATCAGCTGAATTGCGATCAAAATTAAAAGAAATTGTTTCGTCGATAACAGAATCTGTTCCATGAATATTTAACTTAAATCCAAAGTTATTTGCTACACTAGCAACCAATGTAGCAGCTTGTCCAACACTAGTACCACCAACATCAGAACCAGAAAGAGTCATATATCCAGAATCACAATAGAATACAGCAGCCAAAGTACCAGTTAGATTGTTAGAGCCAGAGTTTGCAATGAACAATCCATATGCTGTTGAGTTATCAGCAGCATCTGAACTTGGAACAGAAGCAGATAGTTGCCATCCAGCATAACCGGCTTCAACCGCTTGAGGGTGCTGATCTCCGAGCAACCTTACAAGATTAACAGGAGAAGTACGAGATGCCAACCATGCTTGAGCGGCATAAGCAGCATAAGTTGGAGCAGACAATTGAGGTCCGTCTCTCCATACATCACCTTGAAGTGAAGATCCACCAGGCACAGGGTTACCATAAGTCTGAACAAAATAATCCAATGAACGAACCTTTGCTGGTTTCATCCCTGGTCCTTTTCTAAAACGTCCGATGATGACGGGGCCGTCAGCATCAACCTCTGATGGTAGAATCGATTGGTCAACCTCTCTTATTTCAATACCGGGTGACAAAAAATCAAATTTTCTAGGCATTAATAATTCTCCTTTAAAACATTATTCTCAATAAATAGTCTAAGGTTTAGTGAATAGACTATTTTTATCCTCTATACTTATTATTCTTTTTTTTCCATGGGATTTCGTCTTCCAATATCACTCTTTCCCTTGGCATTTTTATCTCTACAATACTTTCTTTTTTAATTATCTTAGGTGTTTCTTGATTTGAACTACCATCTCCGGTAATGAAACCTAATACTTTTATCGATACTTTTGTTTCAAACTTTCTTTCGTCTTGACTGAGAGCGCTTAAATTATTAGATGCATCATATGATTCAATAAAACCTTCAAAAAGTTTGCCATCTCTCTTCATGATAAAGTGGTTTAATTGCCCAGGTCTAGAGATAAACGGAGTCATCAAATCGTTCATTTGTTGTTGATATTCTGTTCTCAAAACAACGTTGTACATTACTTTTACATAAACAGGAAGTGGAATATAAAAATCATCATAAACATATTTTTTACTATCATGAGGAAAATAAGGTTGGCCTTTTTTCTTCTTTGCTTCTGCTGCTTGAAAATTTCTAGTCTTTTCTTGATTGAGTTTACGAACAATTTGGAATGCTCCTTGTCTATATTCACGAGAATCTTTCTCTGGTTGAATATGAGCCTGAACGCTTCCTTTGAAAGTTTTGTCTTTTTCAATTGAAGCTCTTTCAATCGATATTAAGGGTAGCCTTAATTTACCTACAGAATCACGATAATCTCGGTTATTTTTGATCTGAAACGCTCTTTCAGAGCCAACCCATATGATGGGTACCTTTTCTATTCCTTTGTTTGTTGTGGTGTGTAAATCTAAGGTATTGTTAACAAAATCATACAAAGACATATCGATGTCTTCAAATGTTGAGTGAACAACATTGATATCTGAATCTAAATTACTCGGCATTAAACAGTCCATCCCTTGATCTTATACATTCTGCTTGAACTTCGAAGCGATGTTCGACTTGACCAAACAAAAGTTTTGGTTCGGAGAGCTTCACAATCTCATAGAAGATTTCCCCATATTTAACAAAATCTCCCTCTCTTACATAAAGATCTTGATCTTCTGTTAAGCGTCTCTTATGGAAGTTAATTTTGATTTTTGTTGCCTTGTCAATGGCAACACCTTCTAGATCCATTGTCTCAACACCTTGAAACTCTATGAGAGCATGAACTCTTAGTGGAGGAAGAAAGGTTTTTTCTATTGCTTCTCCATATAATGGATGATAATTGGTATGCTCCAAGTCAAGAGGAAAGTAAAGTACTTGTTGTCCAACAACACGTTCGATGATCTCGTCATTTACTTGTTTAACAAGGTCGCGTTCCTTCTTTCCAAAGAACATTGGTGGTGGCGGAGCACTTGGTTTTTTCCATTTGTTATCTTCTGACACGGACTCTTATCCTCTTTTTATTTTCTGTAATATTTGTTTGTGGCTTTAGCATTTTAGATAAATACTTTTCAAGTTCCATTTGCATTCTCTCTGCAATGTCATCAATGCTTGCGTTATTCTTAAGAAAGTCTCCTGTTTTTTCCAGAATTTCTTTTGAGTAATCACTATACATGCTAACACCAGCCTTAAATTCAATCTCGTCATATTCTTCAATCTGTTCTGGAGTTACGTCTTCTCGCTCTGCATGTATTATTACAATGTTTGGATCGGTTTCTTTGTTCCATGCATCTTGATTTAGAGACAACTTACCAGATAGTTCATCATTGCCAAAAACTGTGTTGAAGAACTTAGCCATAAGTTCATAAGCATTTTGTCGCATATTTTCTGGAATCTTTTCTTTAATCTCGGAAATGTCCACGCTGCTTTCATCTTGGAAGGCAATGAAGGAAATATATTCTCCACCAAAATAATCGTGCGCTTCTTCTTCTCTTTCATCTTCGGGCCACCAAGAATCTTCCGGAAGACCATAGTCTCTCAAAACATCTCTAATAACAAATCTTTCTGATTCGATAATACCTGCTTGCTCTAGATTGAACTCTATCAATTGAATAGGTCCATCGTCATAGTAATAATCAAAAGCATTGAATTTATTCACAATATCTGGCAATGATTCTTCAAGTCTATCCAAATAATTTGCGGAACTATCCAAATCATAACCATCATAAACAATTTTGACCATCCAAGTGCCTTCATCATTTCTTTCAACAAAAATATTATCTGAAACAGGAAATTCATAGTAGCCTGGTAAATCGTAATCAATAGTATCTTCTACACTACTTCTGATCTCAGAACCATTAGCATCTGAGGGTGCATTAATTCTAAACTTAACGTACATGTTCCAAGTAAAACCCGGAACATCATTGTAACCTTCTTCTACATCCCAATCAAATGAAATAAATCCACCGGTATGTTCGTCGAAAATATCGTTTAATCTTTGCCTTATAACCTCAGTAGCATTTTGTCCAATTGAAGCCAACAATGCTTCTTCAACATCAGGTTCGTATCTAACTTCGCTTCCTTGAAGGACAACGTCTCTATTGTATTTTCGGAACAACATAGGTAAAGTCTCAGCAACAGAATAGCCATGGTCTTGATAACTACCGCCATATCTTGTGAAGTTTGATAAAAAGATTGTAGGTTTCCCAAGCTCTTGTGATCCTTGCTTAATAATTTCTCTGACTTGTTTTTCTTGAACCTTAGATATTCTGTTGTTGACAGCATCTAAAAAACCAGGCACTTTCGGCCCATAAACTTTTCCTTGCGGTACTGCAAGTCTAATTGGTTCTGAATTTTCATCTTTGTGAAAAGCAACATTTTTTATTCTAATTCTTGAAGTTGGTGTTAACCCACCATCAGTTGCACCTTGTCGCATTTGATCAAAAAATATTTCCCGATCTGCTACTTTATCTAGTGACTCTTGTGTTGGAGGAAACAACTTAAAATTCTTAGCAGGAACAATATAGGCAATCATTCCATTTCCATATGCTTCCGATAAAGCGCATTTATTATATTCATCAAAGCCCTGTTCACCTTTACTGCTTGGGAGAGAGTGGCAAGATTTAATGCTTTGATGGTCTGACATTCTGAAAACATCAATAGGGTGGCGAGAATAAATTATGTAATTTCTCTCAAGGTATTGATCCATGTTTCTAACAAGATCATCAAAAGATTCGGTAGCATATTTTGCAAAGTTCTCAAACGATTCAAAATCAATTCTACTTTTTGTGAAGAATTCCTTTATTGTCAAGGACGTAGTTGTACCAAGCCAATAAACTTGAGCATCATAAAACTTCATTATCTTTCTGAATTCATCCGCTGTGTGCTTTATAACTGGATCGCTGATCTCTGCTGGTAGAGAAAATTTAGCCTCAGCAGGAAGCTTATCTAGTTTGCCTATTTTTGCGAGTTTTGCGTATCTTTTGGCTGCTTCAAAATGTTCTGCTCCGGCTTCTCTTTGAATTTTGTTTCTACTATTCTTAACAAAGTTGATAATACCACCTAAAACCTTTGGTAAATTAAGAGTGATTGTTTTTCTAGAAACTCCTTGGTTTCCTTTTCCATCAATAAAATGAGAGACTTTTGTTTTGGAGCAAAGAATTTTTCCGCCTTTGACTTTACCAGCTAGTTTGCCTTTTGTTTCATCATGATATTCTAGATTGGATGCTGGATCTACTTGCCACCCAAAGGCATTGAGAGCAGAAATTGTATTAGCTAGAGGTGTGTCTTTTTTGAGACCAGAAACTGGCTCAATAATTCTATATGAATCACCGAAGATATTACCAAATGGCAACTCACTAACAGGAATTTCCAAAGCATCATTGAGATATTCTATCTCTTGTTCTGTTGCTTCGTTGATTTCTTGTTCTTTTAAAAATTTGTACCAATTTTCTAATATTAATTTCATTTCTTATCCTACAAATATTTTCAATGGAGTCTCGGTGATAATTGCTTTTGCATTATCAATCATTCCTTTGTCTGTCTCAAGTAGCTTGTTGTATGTCAATTCGTCAAGAATCTTTGTTAATTCTTCTCGTAAAGCTGTTTGTTCTTCCTTAGCCTGACTTAACAAATCAGACGCGTTTAAACTCACATTTTCTCCAGGAATTGGCACGTTTCCACCAAATTTTCCACGTATCTGTCCGAGAGTTTCTTTTGACAATGCGAGAGCAAATCTTCTGATCCATTGCTTACCAATTGAGTTGATATTTTCATAAGGAATGTTCTCAAACGGAAGAGTATTCATGTTGTTAATACCATCTTGGCCACCATCATTATCATCTTCCCAGATATTATCACTATCAACTGTAAATCTAAACCAAAATTTCTCCGGAGACACTGTGTCCGGAATTGGATAAATTCTTAGTTTATTGTTGATAACTTCGTAGCTATAATGCGATGTACGAGTGTAAAGGTGGTCCTCATAGGATATTGCTTGCATCTTGTTTTGCCAAGCCGGAATTACTTGAAATGTGGAATCATCGGCATATTGACCATAACTATGATAATCGCCAACAACATTAAGACCGCCATAATAGCCATAGAATCGCCACATTTGTCGTGGTGTTACATAAAACACTTGACGTATCTTAACACGCTTTGTTCCTACGGCATCAGGATGAGATGCCTCAACTATAGCTTGAAGATCATAATCTTGTTGATCAGAAACTGTATCAAATGAAGCGGAATAGATTGTCTGTGTTCCACCGATACCAGCTTCTGTTGCAAATTTGTTTCCCATCTTAAATGCAATCTCAAAGTTAAGCTTTGGATATTTAAGCTGAGTGTTCTCCGGGCCAGAAGTTATTTCACCTTTATGATCAAAAGAACCGGTTGTTCCACCGAGAGCAGAACCAAGAATGTTCTTTGCTTGATGTTGATTTACTATATATGAATATTCTAGAACAGCTTCTTCATAATTTGCATAAACATTTTGTTCTGTGAGTTCGATATCAAGAACATCTCCGCCCAATCTCTTGTAAGTAAATTTTACTTGTTGAACTGCTCCTGTTATAAATTCATCAGAACCAGTATATACTCCCATAGGACAAGCATCGGCAACATTTGTGTATGTGCCTGTCACTGGAAGTATTATAGCTGATGTTTGAGAAGTTGGTGTTAATTCAGGTAATGACATTAATGATCCTCCGAGTCATATTAATTAGTCCTCAGTGGTCTCTTCCTTCTTTGCTTTACGTTTAGCAGCAGCTTTTTTCTTTGCTTCTTTCTCAGCAGCTAGTTTAGCAGCCTTTTCTGCTTCTTCTTTTGCTTTCTTTTCAGCAGCAGCTTTTTTAGCCGCCTCTTCAGCAAGCCGCTTTGCTTCTAGTTCTTTAGCAGATTGTTCAGCAGCAAGCTTTTTAGCTAGAAGTCTTTTCTTCTTCGGTTTCATAAAAATTCTCCTTAAATGAATAATGTAATTAGTTTAAAAAAAGAAAACCCCCAACCGAAAGGAAGGGGGCTCTTATGAGTTAATCTAGATTATAGATTAAGCTCCGGACTCTCCGAGAAGGCCACGGACGATTACAAGACCGTACATGTCAGGGCGTACCATTTTCTTCGCATAGCGAGTCATGACACCCTTACGAGGTACGAAATCCTCTGGGCCAAAGATTGTAGGAGTAGTTTGGAGTGGTACATACGGAGCATATACGTATCCAGACTCAAGGAAGCTGTTTCCTTTACGTCCTACAAGGATCACGTTACGTGGGAAGTAAGGATCAACGATAACGTCGAACTTACGGCTGAGAGATCCAACCTTGACAGCACCGATATCACCCTTGTCAGCATCAGCAGTTACGTTTGCACGGAATCCGCTAGTGAATTCAAGAACGTTAGCAACTTCAGGGGAAACGATTACGAAGTTCGCTCCACCACGAAGTGTCTTACGGTGGATTTGAGCAGATACATCATTGATGGTTTCAATGAGAGTCTCGTACCACTCGCTAACTGTACCAGTGAAATCAGGAGCAGCAGCAGATGCACCAATTTCAGCACCGGTTTCACGATTAACGAAAAGACCCGGAGAACGAGACCAGTAGAATGTACCGGCAGTTGCACCGTTTACGAGGTCAGCAAGGATCTCACGATCGATTTCAAGAGCAATTTGCTCAGAAAGGATAGAAGTCAATTCTACTTCAGCATCCAAGTTGTGGTAAGCATTCAAGTCTTGTCCAAGTTCTGGAGTCCATTTTGCTTTCAACTTCTTGGTTTGAGCTGTAATCGCGATAGAATCTACCTTGATGTCGATTTCAGGAATGTCAGTTTCTGCTTCCAAAGGATAAGTATATCCAGCAACAGCGCCACGAACATTTGAGGTAGTACCAACATCATCACGTTGTACGATAGAAGCTGTGATGTTAGCAGCTTCAGCTAGAGTTCCTGGGTCAATATCAGTAGCACCCGATCCGGAAGGAGCAGAAGCAAAGAACAAAAGTTCGCCTTCGGTTACAAGACCAGTAGCTGCATCAGCAGCAGAAGCGCGACGAGTCAGACGACGAACCAAGGATCCAGCTGCAGTAACAGAACCACCAATACCTGTTTGACCTGTAAGAGAAGCATCATTAAGAAGCATAGGGGAACAATTCTCAAAATCCGGATTTTCTGAGGAAAGTCCGGCTGCGGCAATAGCAAATACAGCTACAGCTTGTGATGTACTAGATCCACTAAGAGCAAGGAGATCCGGATCAAATTTAAGAAGCTTCTTTTGTGCTTCAGTAGCAGTATCTAGATCGATTGATTGAAGATCGTAGTTAGCTTGTAATACAATAACATCTTTAGTAGCAGATGCGTAAGCGTAACCAACTTGACCATCACGACCGGGACCAGAGAAACCTTCTTTGTTTGTTCCTACAAGATCAACGCCACCAGTTACTTGTGAAGCAACTTGATTAGTACCATAAATGGATGCATCTACTGCATTTCCAAGACGATCGGAGGCAGAGCTGGATGCTCCAATGTTTGCTCCGTAAGTGAAGTCAAGGAAGAAGATGAGTCCTGAAGGAAGGCTCATAGGTTGAACGCTAACCAATTGGTTTGCGATAAGTCCGGCGAATACACGACGAACGATAGGGAATGCAACAGCAGCAAAACCTTCAACATCACCGCTAGTCATTGTATTTGCTTCGCGAAGAAGTTCTTTTGCTTGATTTTCAAGAAGACGAGCCATTCCTGCTTTCTCGTGTTCTGATTGAAGACCTTCAAGTAGACCGGTTTTTCCCCACTTGGAAAGAAGAGCAGAGCCTTCCTTCTTCATGTCACGGTTTACGATGCCTTCTGTAAGTGTTTCAATAATAGACATTTTTTAACCTCCTTAAATATTGTTATTTAATGCCCGCAAGTTTTTTCATCTTCTCTGCAAATGTATGCTCTTCAGATTCATTAACTTGCTGTTTTCTACGTGGAAGAATTCCAGACAAAGTAGATTTTCTTGTTACAGACTCGCTTAGGGTTCTAGGGGATTTTTTATCCTGACCAGAAGTTACCGTAGCATTCAGAGCCTCATGAAGATTCTTAGCTTCTTCGGGAGTTCTTGCCTTGGCGATGGCTTCGACAATTTTATTCTTTTGTCGCTCATTCAAGGAGGCATCGCCTAATGTTTTGTTAGAATAAATTAATTTAGCGTTTGATAAAAGTGTCTCGTTAAGTTTATCGGACAGCTTCTCAACAGCGTCTTTGTATTGTTTATTCTTCAATTTAAATCGTTTGAGAGTTTCTTTAAGGTTCTCATTTTCCTCTGCTTTAGCTTCAGCATATTCTTTAGCTTTTTGCATTTCTTCATAGTATTTTAGGGTTGTTTCATCGGTGCGGAATGTTCCGTCTTTTACTTCACCCATATCGACAATAAGTTCTTCTTCTAAAAGTTCATCAGATTCTCCGAGGATCTTCATAATTTCATTTACAAGTTCATCTTCATCGTCTTCTTCTAGTTCAATTCCTTCTTGAAGTTCAAGACCAGCAAGAAGATCATCGGCTTCATCACCACCTTCTTCTGCAGGCTCTTCTGCGGCTTCTTCCCCACCAAGATCCATTGCTGGTTCCTCAGTTGGCGCTTCTTCTTGTTCTGGTTCTTCGTCCAATTGTAACTCGCTGAGATCGAATTCATATACTGGTTCTTCATATTGAGTTGAGAACTGAACTGGTGTTTCATGATTGGCACCCGGTCCAAATGCTGGAGGTGCTTCAACAGGTGTAGTTCCACCGGCAGGTGCTGCAGCAGCTTCTTCTTCTTGAAGCAAATCACCTTCGGACAATTCCGAAACTTCTGCTTCAGAAACTACGAAAGGTTTGGTTGTTTCGTTGCGAAGAGTGTACTTGCCATCTTCAACT
>Ga0255759_10001114_pt1 | contig 24259 bp, 25 predicted proteins | sample 101ome_20_FD_179959 | JGI IMG/M metagenome (GOLD analysis project Ga0255759, IMG submission 179959) | Coastal salt marsh microbial communities from the Groves Creek Marsh, Skidaway Island, Georgia - 101404AT metaG (version 2) | ecosystem: Environmental > Aquatic > Marine > Intertidal zone >...
TGGCTAGATCTTCAGTTAGCCCTAGCTGAATGGTTTAGCTGTGAAGAAAAGGCAGTGGCATGCTCTGACAATCTTCTTTCCGCGTATGTTGCTCTCGAGTCCAATGCCATAATAAATCTAAAAGAAGATTGGGAAAAAGTCGCAGAGGGAGAGGTGTTAACCGATTGGCTTTTGGAGTTGATACTCAATAGGCGCCACCTGTATCTCGTTGAGTGTGAGCGACTTGAACCCTCGAGCGTCTCTCCGCTGCTCATTGATCTTTTTTGTCGCGATCTTCGTGGACTCGAGGCGCTTGTGAGGCCAAAGTGGAAAAATATCGTCAAAAAAAAATGCAATGATCTTTGGGGATCTGATTGGGAAAGTGGGAAGTGCTCTAAGGGGCCTAATTCACCGCTGAGTGATGAAAGAAGAAGCCTTTTGGTGACAATGGAGAGGGAGGGTAATTGGGCTGGCTTCTGGAAAGAAATCGGAGCTTTTGTTCACAAGCATTATCTACCACCATTCCGCCAGGTGAAGGCCTTTTCCATACGGCGTGAGCCCGCTGTTGGCCTGCGTGCTATCCGTGCATTTGATGAGTTTGAACTAGACCTTCTCGAGGGGAATGAAGGCCGTATTGAAGTATTGAAAAAAAACACGCACTATTTTTTGCAGGGACATAAGGCTCATAACGTGCTTATTTGGGGGCCTAGGGGTGGAGGGAAGTCTTCTCTGGTGAGAGGTCTCATCGGTCGTTATGCGGAGGAGGGATTGCGTGCAATTGAGATCGTTCCGGAAGATTATTCGTTTTTGCCGGAGGTTTTCGAAATTGTCCGGGATCGACCCGAGAGGTTTATAGGGGTGTTGGATAACATATCGCTTGAGCGTGGAGACCCTGCACTTCGACAGCTTTCTCGCGTGTTAGAAGGTGGTTTGATTGCCATGCCCGAAAACTTAGTCTTCTATGCTACGTCAAATTATAAGGATCTTGTTGACCGTGAGGGTGAGAAACGGCAGGGTTTAGGGATTATGCAAATGGATGAAGATGGAGGAGCACGGGCCGTACAAGGCAAACGCCCTGATTTTTATGACCCTCAACAGCATCAACGCCTCGACGAACTGCGGGCGCTAGACGATCGATTTGGGCTTAAGGTTTATGTGGACATATTGCGGAAAGAACAGTATGAGTCCGTGGTGCTCTCTTATGCGCGTAGAGCGGGTATAGACTGCCCGAGAAAAGAATTGCTACAGGCTTTTAAACAGTGGTCTATGCGACACAATCACGATCTTGTGGGGGGGCGAACGGCCCGTGATTTTATCCGCTATTATCTTTGGGAACAGCTGGACTAGAAATACGAAGTCTCGCCGAAAAAATAACCATGAATGAATCTTCCTTTACTCGCCTTATAAACGCTCAAAGTCCTCGCCAACTGCGGAAATATCTCGATTATGCAAAGAGAATCAAGAGAGGTGAAATCGATGAGGATTTTTACCAATGGTTGATGCGTATTATTGCAGATGACGAAGTTTATGAGGATGAAGAACGGGCTCTCGCATTTGAATTGGCTGCAGCTGAATACATAGTGGACCTACTTGAAAGGTTGGAGCAGTCTGGTGGCGTTCATCTATTCATTTCTGGTACAACAGACCGGCTCGTTCTGTATTTAGGTCTTTTGAATGAATCTCATTCGTGGGAAGAGAGGGCAGCCTACTGGGATTTGCTTAAAGAAAAGTATCCCAAACACGGGTCTTGGATTCGGCGGGCTCGAGAAGAGGGTATGCCTCGTCCGGTTGGACTCTCTCAAGTAGAAGCGGGTCAGTTCTTTTTGAGCTATTGTCAGCAACTTGCTGATATCGCCGATGTTGGGGCGGGGAAATCCGGCAGTGTGAATAGGGAAATCGAGCGTTTGGAGGATGAGGTTCAAAAGAGGGATGAGGCGCTTGCTGCAATGGAAGGAGACCTTGAGTTTGCCGAGGATCGGGCAGAAAGGGCTCATGCGCGCATTAAGAAATTAGATGAAGAGATGACTCAAGTGCGGCGGCAGCTTAATGAAGCGCGGGAAAACGGGGAGAAATTGCGAAGTGAAAGAAAGGTCCGTATTTCAAGCCAGCGTGAATCGAGCCAAGCCCAGAAGGAATTAGAGACTCTGCAGCGAGAATACATAAAGATGCAGCATAGTCTTAGAGATATGGCTAAGAGATTGGCTTTTGCAGATCAGGCGCGGTCGCAGGGGGCGACCACTTGGAGTCTTGACTATTTGCGTTCGATGGATTCCGGAGAACTGCTTGGCGTGCGAGAGGGTATGGCTGAGAATGAAGATTTAAGTAAAGTCCGGCGTCGATTCGCCAATGCTCTACATCCGGATCGCGTTCGCGGTTTACCGGCTTGGACGGAAGCTCTCTTTTCCGAAATAATGCGTATTGTAAATGGAGCGTGCGACCGAAAGTGATAGCGACAATCCAGGCAGTTCGGCTCAGGAAAAACCTCCCTGTCTTCCCCGAGCCGAACAATTACTGCTACTGCTGGAACTCTAAAACTAACCCTTATTAGGCTGCTCTTCCCATCATCTGATCCAACCTGCGTGATATTTGAGCCAAAGAGAGGCCCTCAGTTACTCGTAATTCGTGGATAAGATGTTTTAAAAGGATGACTTCAGCCATATTGAAAAGGTCTTTGTTGCCGTTACAGTCTGCCACTTTTAAAAGCCCTTTTGACTTGTACTGACGCATCTGGTGCACAGACTTGCCAAAAAGATGTGCTGCTTCTTCTATGCCTATCAATTTTGCTTTTCGCGCTGCCATTAGTAGACCTCCTTGTCCTCGCATGGCTGCTTAATACTAAGTGATATCAAATTGATCGACAGAAAGGCAGGAATCCTTTAGTGATTTTTTACTTGTCCTCCAAAAGTTCTATTTCGTATCCGTCTGGGTCGTCGATAAAAGCCATTTTCCGTCCAGTGGGGAACGTTTCCCTCCAATCCCCGGGCCAAATCTCTACGCCATTTTTTTCCAATGTATCGCAATAGGCAATCAGATCGGGCACTGAAATTGCCAAATGCATTAAATCTTCAGGGACGTTAACTTCATAATCCGGGGACCAAGTCAATTCTAAAGTGTGCTCATTACCGGGTAGTTCTAGGTGGGCGACGTGATTGCCCGCTGGAGATTGGTCAGTTTGACTCATAACGGTAAATCCCAAATGTTTGCAGTACCAGTCAATGCTGCCTTGAAAGTCTCCCACGCGTATGCGCGTATGTAGTAACTTTGCCATGTGTTTAGCTCCTGTAAAAGTGGAAAGCGAAACTTAATTTAAACCAAATTTATACGCAATATAGCGTCCGTATAGCCGTAAATTGTATATGAGCTTGACGGGTACACATCGCCTCTGGCGCGCTGAATAGAGGGCAGAGTGAGGGCCTGACTGCGAGAGGTGCCAGTTTCTTGCGTGGGTGTGGGAAAAGAATAGATTAAGAGGATAACTGAATTGAGTGGTGCCGAAGAGAGGACTCGAACCTCCACGGGCTAATGCCCACTAGGTCCTGAACCTAGCGCGTCTACCAATTTCGCCACTTCGGCTTGGGTTTTTAAACTAAATGGCCTAAAGGTGAACGTCAAGTCCCACCGTTTTAAAAAGCTATGGCAAAAACAAAAAAAGAAGATTCAGGAGAAGGGAAGAAGATTGTTGTGCAAAACCGCAAGGCAAGGCACGACTACGATATTGTGGACCGCATTGAGACGGGCATAGTTTTGCAGGGAACAGAGGTTAAATCTCTCCGCGCTGGAAAAGTTAACCTGAAAGACAGCTACGCGATTGTCGAAGGGCGAGAAGTTTTCTTGCATAGAGTGCATATCGGTGCCTACGAGGGGGGCACTTATTACAACCACGAACCGGAGAGAACGCGAAAATTGCTCCTGCATGCGGTGGAGATTCGTCGGTTGGCCGGTCGGACACAGCAGCAAGGCCTTACTCTCGTTCCACTCAGTATCTACTTTCTGAAAGGGAGGGCTAAGGTAGAGCTTGGCGTGGCTAAGGGTAAGAAGCAGTATGACAAGCGCAATGCGCTTGCAGAACGTCAGGCCCAGAGGGAAGTCCAACGTGCACTCAAGGATCGCAATAGGTGAGCAATTTACGCTGGCAACACGTAAGGACTACAGACTGTTTGACGTGCGGGGGAATAGGCGTCTTCTATGATTCAAAGATTCAGGTTGGCCGTTACGGAAATCTAAGTCTTTGTTCCTGCATACGGGAGGAGTGTTTATGCAACGGCGAAGCGCCTTTCCAATACTGGGACGAGGGAGGGGAGAGACACTGGTGCTCTTGTCGTCCCTTCCGCAGAAGGCTCACCGAGACCAATCGCCTGTACAAGGCTGCTGAAATTCCAGAGCGGTATCGCTGGAAGTTTCTCGATGATTTTAAGTCGGCTGCGCCCGATGGCACTCCACTGCCCTATGTGGATGAAGTATCTAGGTCTGTTGCTACGCTTGTTGGATCGGAGTTGGATTCTGCGCCGAACAGGGGCTTTTTACTGCACGGAAATCCCGGTACTGGCAAGACACTACTCGGCTCCATTATGCTAAATGAGTTAATTCTTCGCTGGGGAATGCCGGGGCGATTTCTCAACCTTTCTAGAAAGTATTTTCAAAAGCTACGAGATACTTATTCAGAGGACAGCGATGACTACGGTCGGACTTGGCAAATCATCGAAGAATTGTGCAATATGCCCTTTCTCGTCCTTGACGATTTTGGGATACAGCGAGGTACTGATTGGGAGATGGAAATGCTGTACGAGCTAGTTGATGCTCGCTACGCGGAAGAGCGATTTACCGTTGTTACGACCAATCAAGATTTAGATGAAATTCGCAAGCTGTCTCACGGCAGGATTTATTCACGTCTGGTTGAGATGTGCTATATGATTCCAATGCAGGGCATAGATTACCGACAGCATATGCAAACTGTGCGCTAGGAGAAAACGTTGACAGAACGAACCGATGGACGCAAGGTGGATCAACTCAGATCGATTTCCATAGAATTGGACTATGTAAATACTTCACTTGGGGCTGTTTTGCTGTCGATGGGGCAGACAAAGGTCATCTGCACGGTCAGCTTTGAGGATCGGGTGCCACCCTTTTTAGTTGGTTCTGGCAAAGGATGGTTAACCGCGGAATATGCGATGTTACCGGGGTCTTCTCCTCGGCGCGTTTCTCGGGAAGGAGCGACCGGTAAAATCAACAGTCGAAGTCGCGAGATTCAACGCCTCATTGGTCGCTCTCTCCGTGCAGCTGTTGATTTAGAAAAAATGGGTGAGCGCACTCTTTATATAGACTGCGACGTAATCCAAGCCGACGGGGGGACGAGAACCGCATCTATAACGGGCGCTTATGTCGCTCTGCGCTTAGCTGTCGATCGGCTTATCGCAGAGGGCGATTTGGAGTGCAATCCGCTAACGCGCCCGGTCGCCGCGGTCAGCGTGGGCGTCATAGAGGATCAGGTCATGTTGGATTTATGCTATGAAGAAGACGTTCGAGCTGAAACTGACATGAATGTAGTGATGACAAATCAAGGAGGTATCATAGAAATACAAGGGACTGCTGAAGGGAAGCCGTTCGATAGGAAACAGATGGATATAATGCTCGATTATTCGGCTGCAGGGATTAGCGAAATTATGCGGGCGCAAGAGACTGTTTTACCTGCTTAAAACGGTCTACCGTCTACATATAATAAAATTATTGACAGTTCCTAAACGCCTTTGTAGTTTACAGTTTATCCCAGTCGTTAGGTAGTATTCCTCCCCCACCTTTAACGAAGAGGATGGATCCATGGCAGAGATGACCTCAGCTTCATTTTGGGACATGGAAGACTCTTTGGGAAGTTATCTGACCGAGATTGCAAGTTCAAGACCGCTTTCTGGATCAGACGAAGTAAACCTCGCTCGGCGTATTAAAGCTGGAGATGAGTCGGCGCGCAATCGCCTTGTCGAAGCTAATTTGCGTTTTGTAGTCAGCGTGGCGAAAGAATACCAAAATCGAGGCGTGCCATTACCCGATTTAATCAGCGCTGGAAATATGGGACTCATAACAGCGGCCGAACGCTTTGACGAGGAAAAGGGATTCAAGTTTATCTCATACGCCGTTTGGTGGATTCGCCAGGCTATTCTCCAAACGCTCGCAGAACAATCCCGCACGGTTCGCCTTCCGCTGAATAAGATTGGACTTCTTTACAAAATCTCGAAGGCATCTCGGCATTTGCAACAGGAAAGGGCCGACGATCCCAATCCTGAGGAAATCGCACGAGAGTTGGAAGTTTCCGTTGACGAGATTAAAGAAACAATGCTATCTGGCCGTTCGGTGCGTTCTCTGGATGCTAAATTCCGTGAAGAGGAAGACCAGAGCCTACTCGACGTACTTGCTGACGATAGGCAAGATTCGCCGGACAATGAAGTCATGCGCGGCTGCTTGCGTGGGCAAATAAATACCGCTTTAGACGGTTTGGTAGAGCGCGAGGCAGAAATCATAAGTCTCTACTTTGGGTTAGATGGTGAGGAACCCATGACCTTGGACCAAATTGGTGCACGCTTTGGCTTGACTCGAGAGCGGGTACGACAAATAAAAGAGAAAGCCCTGCTTCGTCTTCGACACCCCAGTCGTTGTGATCGTTTGCGGACTTATAGCAATGCTTGATAAAAACACCCCTCCCCGTTTTTTCCCCTGGTTTCAGCATTTACTCACAGGAGGATTGGATGTCAGAAGATGTAATGGAGGAGGAGTTGTTACGGTCTATTGATGAGGTGGACGCTAAGCTACAGGACTTTCGCAAAAGGGTCCAAGCCGTGTTAACTGACCTGCAGGGGGCTGGAAAAGAGGATACATCTCAGGCAGAGGGCGGAGCATAGATTAAGTTTTGAAATTCACGATAGAGGGGGTGGGAAACCACCCCCTCTATTTTTGTTTAATTTTTTGTAATTGGACTTGGTTTAGTTTACTTTTGGGAGATACTGTTCTCATAAGGCCTCACTATGCTAAATGACGAAGAAAAACTCCAAATCTGCAGGAAATACGCGCTTAAGTGCGGGATTTGCGAAACCGAAAACACGTACTTTCGACTCAAGAGGGACATTGTCAACTCTGCCAAACAAGAGGGAGACGGTCACGCACTCGCCTACAAATGGGGGAAGCCCGGCTTCGACGAGGTGAATCCGCTAGACTTTTACTGGGGTGTGTGTCAGAAATGCAGCTATGCTGGCGAACTTGACGATGCCGGTTTTCGCCAAGCTGAGCGAAATATAAAGCAGTACAGAGAGGGAATTCATCCGGATGGGATGCGAAGTCTGCTTACCGGTATCTCAACTGGAAGCGGTATGGGGCAGGCTCTGAGTAAGCGACTTGGCGATGCTGACCCGCTTGTTGTAGTTGTTGCTCAGTTCCATTTGGGTATTTACAGTCAGTGTTTGAGGCAAAAACCATTACCTGGAAATCTCGCTCGCTATTATTTGCGCTTGGCTTGGATTTACAGAGATGCTGAAAAGTTCTATCCCAATTCGAGTATCGCTCAGATGAGTGCGAAATTTACCAAACTGAGCACCCGGTTTAAAATGGAGTTGCCAAAGCAAAAAGATTATCCAGTTATCCCAGAAATAGCGCTAACGGAAGAAGATGCACTGCGCTTTGCGCGATCTTTTTTTGAACGGAATTACGAAACCCTGCGGGAAGCAAAAGTTGAGGATGAATTAAGGCTACGCTTTCTGCTTGCCGAAATAGGCTACCGCTTGTACGAGCTTTCCAATGCGCCAGACGATTTTAAGAAGGCGGCAGCTTATTTCAGTGGTACTATGCAGCAGTGTCTGAGCATTGTTTCAGATAAATCGATCGTGGGTGGAGCGGTCAATCGCGCTAAAGAGATGTTGGAAAAGGCTGGTGAACGGGGACGTGAATTGCGGATTCTGCATAAGAAAAGAGGGGGCGATAAAACAGAGGGGGCCGCAAGGGTCAAAAAGAAGAAGCCTCGAGCAGATGAAGGTGAATCAGTTAGTAGTGGAGGGGAGCAAAAGAAAAAACTTCGCGCTGAGAAAAGTGGAAAAGATGCTAAGGGAGAGAAAAAAGCTGCTCTTGTAAAAGGAGAGAAGGCAAAGGAGGGTGAGTCCCCTGCGCGAGAGAGCAACAGTGCGGTGCGACAGGTGGCGATATTGAAGGCAGAAGTGGACAAGCTTCAGGTGCAAGTAAAAGAGTTGGAGGAAGACAACAAGCGGTGGAAACAAATGGCAGGCATTGATACAATAACCGGCCTTCCCTCGAAAGCTATGTTGGTTCGTATGGTATTGCCCAAGGTCCTGAAGGGACTAAAAGAGAAAGGGCCTTATTCTTGTATGGTTGTCAGCCTTGATCAATTCGCCCACATAAACCAAGCTCACGGATGGAAGGTCGGTGATCACATCCTTAAAGAGAGCGCGCGCAAACTGGCTAAACTAACTGAAGGTAGTGCGGGAGCTGATTGGTATCGCCTAGATGGAGCCCACTTTGTCTTGTTGGGGGCGATGGATAATAATGCGGCCCGCCAACGCTCTGCGGATTTAAGGAGAAGATTGGCCAAAGAAAATGCTATTTTTGAACAGAAACAAATGTCAATGATGGCCAGTATTGGTCTAGTCTGCATTGATCGATTAACCTCATCAGCAAACGAAGGTGCTGGTAAAGTGTATGAAGCGCTGATGCTTTCTTTGCACAGGGCAAAGGGCAAGGGTGGGAATACGGTTGAGATGCACAATGAGACAAAATTCTAAAGAGGGAACAATGAGCAAATGGACTACAGGTATATTTACCTCGATTGATGAAGAGGGCTTGGGAGCGGGTTTAGATGCGGTAAAAGAGCTGGGCGTTAAGACGGTGCACCTCCACGCCCCGAGCGCTGCTAATAGGACGCCTGATCGAATACGAGCAGTGCGCGATGAGTTTGCTGGAGCGGGTATCGAGATAACCGTCGTCTTTGTCGGCTTTCCAGAGGACGATTATACTACGCCTGAAACGGTTAAATCGTCAGTGGGACTTGTTCCTGTCCAAATGCGCGGCGAAAGGCTCAAAGAAACGCTCGAAATTGCCGATTATGCCTGTGAAATGGGAGTGGATGCGATTGGTATGCATTTGGGATTTGTTCCTCAAGACCCACACGCTTCAGCCTTCCATGAAATCGTCGAAGCCACTCGTATTGTGTGCGATCATTGTGCCAAGAATAACCAGTTTTTTCACCTTGAAACGGGTCAGGAAACGGCTGATGAGCTAGCCCAGTTTATACGGGCGGTTGACCGGCCCAATTTAGCCGTGAATTTTGATCCTGCGAATATGATACTCTACGGGGCTGGAGATCCGCTCGAGGCGCTGGAAATTGTCGGCAAATACGTTCGCAGCGTGCATTGCAAGGATGCTAGCTATGAACGAAAGCCGGGCCAGCACTGGGCAGAAGACGCCCCTTTGGGATCCGGTGATGTCAATATGGGGGCATTCCTGCGAGCGCTACATAAACTTGGCTACGAAGGGGCCCTCACTATTGAGAGGGAATACTCGCCGGATCAGGCCGGTGATATCGAGTCTGCATTAGCGTTGCTCGAAACAATGCGCGAAGAGATATTAGGGTAAAATGGCCGAAGATATACGCTCCTGTATGGAATTTGCAGTGGATGCAGCTTGGCAAGCCGGAAAGATAACGCTGAGTCACTTTCAGTCCGACGTAGAAGTGGATGCCAAAGCGGATCAATCACCCGTGACAATTGCCGATCGCGAAGCTGAAATAAAGCTTCGCGAATTGATACGCCGTTATTATCCAAACGACGGAATTGAGGGGGAGGAATTTGGTCGAGAGGAGGGGACCTCAGGCTATTCTTGGCTATTGGATCCAATTGACGGAACCAAGTCCTTTGTTCAAGGAGTCCCTCTTTATGGCGTACTCCTTGCTCGAGAAGGTGAAGGTGGCGTGGATGTCGGCTGTGTATACCTACCGGCATTAGATGAAATGGTATGGGCCGGGCGCGGTGAAGGCTGTTGGTGGAATGGGCGCCGAGCAAGGGTGAGTGAAACGGAGAAGATTGAGGACGCCTGTATCTGCTTTACCTCTTGGATGAATTTCGGTACGTGTAAAAGAGATGCCGTTTGGGATAGGTTGACAGAAAGCGTTCGTTTAGTGCGAGGTTGGGGGGATTGCTATGGGCATATTCTCGTTGCAACCGGGCGCGCTGATGCGAGTTTTGATCCCGCCATGAACCCATGGGATTGCGGTCCCTTATTGCCGATCCTCGAGGAGGCGGGTGGCACTTTTACAGACTGGGATGGGAGAGCAACGGTGCGCGGAGAAGATGCTTTTTCTACCAATGGACACCTTTTCCAGACAGTGCTAGGCACACTAAATACCTCGCACTGATTCAGCCCGCTTGAATACTGCTCCCAATCGCTGGTCTGGATACGGTGCTCGCCTTGTTGCGACGACGTTGAGGGCTACGAGAAAGCACGACTGCACAGACGCGGCGGCTGCTATGGCCTTCGATTTCATATTTGCCGTTTTTCCCGCGCTACTTATCCTTTCCGCATTTATTGGTGCATTTGGCATTGCTCCAGAAGACTTCTCTCGCCTTTTAGATGATCTGGGCATAGTTCTGCCAATGGCTTTTATTGAGATTGTAGAGGAAAATATAGAGCACCTCGTTGACTCATCTCAGAGCCTATTATTTGCTGGTGTAATTGGAGTTATATGGTCGGCTTCAGCAAGTATGTCAACGACAATGACTGCATTGAATAGAGCACTTGGTTTGAGCGAGAGGCGATCCTTTGTGCAGCGTAGAATTCTTTCGTTTGTTCTTGTCTTCCTCTTTGGAATATCCCTATTCGGTCTGTCGAATCTGGTTATTTTCAGTGAACATATAGATGGTTTGTTTCAGAAGCAGGGGGAATATTCACAAGAAATCCCATCGGTTGCCGTGTTCTTAGGCAAGGTATCAGGTATCTTGGGTACATTGATGACTGCGGCTTTAATTTACCGGTATGTGCCCGCAGTAAAACAGGACTGGAGGGCAGTAGCTCCTGGAAGTGTACTGTTTTTTGTGCTGTGGACCTGTGTTGTAGCTTTTTTCCGATACTACGTACACAGTTTCAGCTATTACAGTCTAGTTTCTGGCGCCCTAGGTGTTGTAATTGTTATTCTTCTTTCAGCCTATTTTGTCGCATTTACGCTTCTACTTGGTGGAGAACTCAATGCGGCTATTATCCGCTTGCGCAATAATAAATAGACTGAGTTTTGGGATCCGGCTATCTTGCCAATACCATTTGTTTTTGCTTGACCTACGTCGATCGTATTCGTAGGTTCGCCCTGTTTAAAAGCGGATGAAGTTCATGTCAAATGGAGGGTGATTATGAAAGTTTTTGCGCTTGCGATTCTCGTTGTCGGAACATTTGCCTGTGGGGGAGAAAGACCGGACGAACTCGGTCCATACGTGCAGAAATTAGTAGAATTAGATGCGAAGTACGTGCAAAAGATCGTGGAATACCAAGGATACCTAAGTACTCCGGGAATGGATCAAAAAGCAGCGGACATACAGCAGATTATGAAGGAATTGCACGATGAACTGGCTGCTTATCCGGAGATTGAGAACAAAAAAGTCAGTGCTTTGAACAACAAGCTTAAGCGTACGATTGGAGATGCTGACAACGCTGGGGCTCGTAGGAAACTGGTTGAACCAGACGTGCCTACATTTGTGCCAAACGCACAGAGCGCAATTAAGATGGTGTTGGAAGAGCTGGTCATAGTCCACAACAACATGGAAAAAATGTGGGTTGACGAAGGTAAAACAGAGCCATTCCCCCTTAAATGGAATCAAATCAAAATAGATTAATTTATTTAAACATTTCTTAAATGCTTAAACAGCCCCTCCATGAATGGAGGGGCTGTTTCTATTGGATATATATGCTTCCTACAAGAGATCAGATTTTAGACTTACTGAAAGCCCCTGAGTATGGGGCCTTAAAAATGAAAGAATTGGCTAAGAGGTTAGACGTTACTCAGCCAGAGTATCGGAAATTTAGGGCCTCCGTGAAAGAGATGGTTGAAGAGGGGCTTCTCGTAAAGGGGGACGGTAATCGATATGCCCATAAGAGTCACTTATCTGGGGACGTGGGTGCGTTGAGAGTACATAAAAAGGGGTTTGGTTTTGTTAGTGTTCCCGGAAAAGAGGCGGACTTTTTCATTGGTAAAGGAGAGATGAATGGAGCATTAGATGGGGATACGGTTCGGGTTCAATCAAGGGGGTACTGGTCAAGAGAAGGGCTTCCTCAAGGGTATATCAGCGAGATAATTGCTGAAAGCAAAAAAGAATTTATGGGTCTTTTAAGGCGACGTGGACAGCGTTGGATTGTAGATGTAGACGATGTGAGCTTGCCGCGGGATGTTTTTGTGGATATCCAGGGGGTTGAAGACGCCGTTGAGGGATATAGAGTGACGGTCAAGATTATAGACCGAAAGAGTGAGTTCCGAGGCCTCGTAGGTGAGATAACTGATGTGTTGGGAGACCCCGAGTCAGCCCACTTGGATTATGATACGGTGGTTCGTCGTTTTTCAATCCAGGAAGCATTTTCTACAGAGGCCTTAAATGATGCGAACGTTCGGAGGCATATAGGAGATGAACTGGGGCGCCGGCGTGATCTTAGGTCACAGCCTTGCGTTACGATTGATCCTGAAGCTGCGCGAGATCACGATGATGCAGTGGCAATCGAGCGCACAGCAGAAAACGGATATCGCCTGTTTGTTCACATCGCAGATGTAAGTCATTACGTCAGAGAGGAAACCGCACTCGATAGGGAGGCTTTACAGAGGGGATGCAGCGCCTATCTAATTGACAGAGTCGTCCATATGCTGCCTGAAGAACTGGCGGCTAAACAGTGCAGTCTCGTGCCGGGCGAAGACCGATTGGCACTTACGGTTGAAGTTGAAATGGGAACCGATGGGCAAGTTATTCACAGCGATATATACGAATCTGTTATCTGCAGCCAAGCACGGCTAAACTATGGGCAGGTACAGTCGATTCTGGATGGAAATGAGACAGGAGATGATGGACTTAGGGAATGGATCGAACGGCTGCACTGGATGGCTGAACTCAGCCAATTGCGACAGCAAATTCGCTTAGCGAGGGGTAGTTTGGACCTGGATGTGCCAGAGGCTGTGATTGCGCTAGACGAACAGGGGGAGCCGGTTTCTATTGGCCGCTATCCTAGGTGGGAGAGCAATCGGCTTATTGAAGAATTTATGTTGGTGGCAAACGAGTGTGTTGGTCGATTCTGTGCTAAGCGCAACGTGCCTGTTCTATACCGCGTGCACGCACCTCCGTCTGCTGAAAAAGTAGAATCAGTATTTAAACTGTTGGATCGGGGACGAAAGCAGGAGAAAGCCAATATACAACCGATAAAGCCGAAAGACTTTCAGCGACTTCTTAATAAGGCTAATACCTTACCAAACGCTGCGCTGTATTCTAAGCTACTATTACGATCCTTGTCCCGCGCGGAGTACAAACCAGAGGATGAAGGACATTTCGGGTTGGGTTGTGCCCAATATCTTCACTTTACTTCCCCGATTCGTAGATACCCAGACCTTCTTGTCCATAGAGCGTTGAAAAGAGCTCTGCGTGGAAACCCAAGTTGGAAAAATGACCGCAATCTGTGGTCAGATATGGGCGAGTACGGTCGTCAAACTTCAACCCTTGAACGGAAGGCAGAAGCGGCTGAGCGGGCCTACAAGAAGATGAAGCAACTTCGCTATATGAAGCGCCATATAGGAGACGTTTTTGAAGGGTGTGTGTCTGGCGTGCTGCGCAGCGGATTCTTTGTTGAAATAGATGAGTTTTTGGTGGATGGATATGTCCCATCAAGCGATTTAAACCAACCCGTTGATTTTGATGGTGAAAAGCAGCGCTTAGTTTTACGTCGTTCGCGAAAGGCCATTGAATTGGGCATGCCGGTTCAGGTCGTCGTGTGTGCTGTCGATTTAAATGCCCTTGAGATGGACCTAGCGCTTGCCGAAAATGAAAATGCCTCACTGCTTGGCAGGCAGCACGTTGTAGGGGGAAAGAGAAAAAAGAAGAAGGGAATGCGGAAAACAAAGAAGAAAAGAAAGGGTAGATAGCGTCGAATTGACCGCAGTTGACCGGAGGGCTAAGTTTGTTTCCGGAGGTTACTAATGCTCTTTAAGTTTTGTCTATTACTGCTAGTATTATTCCTCATATACAAGTATTATTTCAGACGTGCAAGAAGGTATAAGGCCCCAAAAACCAGTCGGGCTGAGGGGAATCATCGCTTTGACATAAGCCGCGTCGAAGAGGCGCAGTATCGCGATGTTGAGAGTCCGATAAGCGAAAGCGAAGAGCGTGAATAGAAAGAACCGAAATCCTCGTGGGGGCGGTAACCCTGAAGAGATTAGGGGAGAGATAGAAGAGGGATTTGTTCATCCTCTTTATCTTATTCACGGAGAGGAAGAATACGGAAGATCTGCGTTTGCAGATTGGTTGGTATCTCGGGTTGCGACGGCAGAAGCACGCGACTTTAACCTTGATACATTTCGCTCAGCGGATTTTGATCCACTAGACTTTCTCCACATTTACCAATCGTATCCGATGATGGCCGAAAGGCGCATACTCGTTTTAACGGAATGTGAGAATCTGAGTGCCGATCAGTGTAAAGCGATCGAACCTATAGTCGATCGGCCTGTCGATACGAGTTGTGTGGTTCTAGTTGGTGGCAAAGTAGATTTGCGACGCAGGCTTTTTCAGCAAATTGGCAAGGGCGGAAAGGTCGCCGAATTTAAACCTCCTTACGACCGTCAGTTGGCCGACTGGATAAGGCGCCAAGTTCGTAGTATGGGTCTGCGCATCGAACCGAGGGCTGTGGATCTCCTTCGCATGTATATAGGGAATAGCCCACGTGAAATAGTTGGAGAAATCGAAAAGATTTTAACCTATCTGGGGGATCGCAAAGCTCTCATCTCTTCGGCGGCGGTGGAAGCAGTCACGGCTTCTTCAAAACAAGTCAATGTATTTGAATTGGCGGATGCGGTAGGGGCACGTAAGACACGCGCCGCATTAACAATGCTCAATCGGTATTTGGACCAGGGGGAAGATGTAAATCGAGCTCTCGCCATGATTGTGCGACACTTTTCCCTCCTCTTGCGAATCAAAGTTCACATAGGTCGGGGGGCAGGTAAAGAGAACATTGCCAAATTAGTTGGGATTTCTCCTTTTTTTGCCGGCAATTATATTGAACAGGCAAAGCAATACAGTTTAGGGTATCTATGGCGGTGCATGGGGCTGCTGAGGAGAGCTGATTGGCAGCTCCGTTCTTCGAGTCGTAAACAGGAGCGTGGGGTAATGGACCAATTAATGGTCCATCTTTGCGGTGGACAATCGTGATTGACGCGCTTGACAGGGCGTTTCTTTCTTTTTTATTTTTTATGTGAAACAAACTAAATTGCTGTAAATATTTGCTTTACGCAAAGAGGAGCTTGGGGTTATGGCAGGACCGATCGTTTTGACAGATGATAATTTTAGTTCAGAGGTAATGGAATCAGGGCAGCCGGTTCTCGTAGATTTTTGGGCGACATGGTGTGGTCCTTGTCGCATGATAGCTCCAATTGTTGAGGAGTTGAGCGAAGAATACGAAGGCAAGGCAATGATAGCAAAGGTGGACGTGGACACCGCACAAAAGACGGCGCAGGAGTTTGGCATCCGCAGTATCCCGACTCTTTTGTTATTTAAAGGGGGTAAAGTGGTTGAACAGATCATAGGTGCTGTCCCGAAACAGCAAATAGTTGATAAGTTAGACGCGGCTCTGGCCGACTAATTTCAACAGCGGAATTCCTTAACCGACCCCAACAACTGAAATTGGGGTCGGTTTTTCGTTGAACGCGTGATGGATGAGATAATCTAATGGTCGGAGATCCCTTTTGGAGCAATATTTTTAAGCGGGAGCAGTCCGAGGAAGATGCGCTGTTTGAGATCCTGACGCAGATACCAATCTTTCAGGATTTTTCGCAAAGAGAGTTCAAAAAAATACAGGGAATCCTACACCGCCGTTCCTGGGGCACGGGTGAAGCCATAGTGCAAGAGGGGAACCCAGGGTTTGGGATGTATATCATACTATCGGGGGACGTAGATATCGTCCATCAGGTCGAGAATGGCAGCATGCAAAAACTCGCTCAGCTGGGCGCGGGTGACTTTTTTGGCGAGCAGGCTCTTTTAGATGAATCTCCGAGAACTGCTGCCGCCATCGCAGCTAGTCCTTGCAAGGCAATTGGTTTTTTCCGGCCTGATCTGCTTGAACTTATCGAGAGTAATCCCAGATTGGGCTTAAAGATCGTGATGCGTCTTTCCCAGATGATTTCAGTCCGTCTGCGCCATACCAATAGATTGCTCAAAGAAGCCCGTGAGCAAAATGCCCAACAAACTTAAGCCTCTGACTCAAAGAGCTGATTGAGCGTGCTATGAGCTCACCAACGTCTGTCATGCCGTTGACCATTAGGATTCTATTAGCCCTGCTATTAATAGCTGGGCTATCCCTATTCCTATACAAAATACACGGAGTTTTAGCGCCCTTTGTTTTGGCTTTTGTTCTGGCCTACGTGCTCGCTCCTATTATCGATCGACTAGAGGGCAGTGGCATAGGTAGGACAAGCAGTATATTGCTCGTCTTTCTCAGTGTCTTTTCACTTTTAGGCTTTGGAGTCTTTGCTGCGGGTAATAGGCTGACCGTCGAAGTGCGTGAACTGACAGATCGGATGCAGCGAAATGAATCCACCCAAAGTTTATTTTTGGTCCACAATAAGGGAGATGCTCCTCTATTTATTGATGGAGCCGAATGGGAATATGTAGATGGTAAACCCAACCAAACGTCCTTCGAGTTATCCGATGACGTCATATTGCCATTAGAGGTGTTACCCGGTCAAAAGCGTGAAATTTCACTTTCATTTATGCCCGATTCGCTCCTCTTTACTCAGACGAACCTACGTCTTGAACTCGGGGGAAACAGAGCTGGACAATGGCTAGTCTTGCCGGTTGTCGGCAATCTGCGTCATGGAAACGAGAGAGTGCCTTCTGAGCTAGGACTAAAGGCGAGTGAATATCAAATACGAGGCGTTGACCTTGAACCCAACTGGGTCGACATGGGAGAGGCTGGCCCTAACGTCTTTACTGATATTGGCAAGATGGCCGAGACGGTTCAACCGACCTTGCAGTCTTATTGGGGAGACGATTTAGATCTGGTAACTCTGATAAAAGAGCAGGGCGATACGCTCATTAACACTCTCTTGGGTAGTACGACCGTATTTCTTGGGGGGGTCGTTTCAGGTCTGACCTTTGTCGTTATCGTACCCTTTGTGGCGTTTTTCTTCCTCAAGGAGGGCCGCCAAATATCGCGGAAAGTCATAGAATTGGTTCCCAATGCCTATTTCGAGCTATGCTTGAATCTGTTGCATCAGATTAACGGGCAGATAGGTGGCTATATTCGCGGCCAAATACTAGCGACCAGCGTAGTTGCCACACTCGCAATCAGCGGTCTCTCAATTATCGGGTTGCAATATGCTTTTCCCGTGGGGCTTTTGGCAGGCTTTGCGAATATGATTCCTTTTCTAGGGCCCCTTATTGGCATTATTTCTGCCTCTATAGTTGCCCTAGCGACCGGTGGAACGCTGGCAATGTCTCTGGTTGGAAAGGTGATTGTTATCTTTCTCGTTATTCAGATTATCGACAATATCCTGATACAGCCAACCGTTGTTGCAAAGAGCGTCGAGATGCACCCCCTAATGGTTCTTTTTGTCGTGATGGTGGGCAGTCAATTAATGGGGATTGTAGGTATGTTAATCGCCGTTCCGCTGACGGGCATACTTAAGGTGATTGTGCAGTCCATCTACGTTGGTATTCGCGGGTATAGACTGCAATAATTGCCGACATTGTGTATATTCTTTTATCTGTTGGTGGGTTAGATTCTATGTGAATTCTGGACCGCACTGTTTTTGTGGGAGATTGCAATTGAATAACTCGATACAATTTGAAAATTCCTTAGTTGATACTTGGGCCCAAAAAATTAACTCAGCCCGCAAACTTTACGGACAAGATAGCGCGTATGTAATTGGGATGATGACCGTTGTAGAATGGATGTCCACGTCATTGGAAGGGGGATCGGATTTTCAGGACTCTCTCAAGGCGAAAATTGAAGTAGGAGCGCCGAGTGTGATACCTGCTGGCAGCGGTGCTGCCGAGGGGCAAAAAGCAGTGAGTCGACCGTCGGATGGTCCCCGAGAGACGCTTGATGAAAATACGTGGATCAAGGGCGCCGTAAAGTGGTTCAATAATGACAAAGGCTATGGATTTATTTCGACGGATAGTGAAGTTGATGTATTTGTCCACTGGCGTGATATCTCATCCTGGGACCGCAGCCTTGTCCAGGGAGATGAAGTGGAGTTTATGGTTACGCGCACTGCTAAAGGGTTTCAGGCTATCAACGTTATGAAAGCCGGTGGTGATGAAACTGGCGAAGCTGTTGAGGGGGCAGAGAGTGTATCTGCAGAGACAGATGGGGAAGCGGGTATCGCCGACGGTGAACAGATCGAAGTTGGAGAGACGGATCTGACTACGGGAAGTTTTATAGATCGGGATTTGAATGATGAAGATGATACGCCTCCCCAGTCTTCTTGAGAAAGGAATATTAATCGGCGTATGCTGAAAAAAACACGCGTTGTCTGTTCGTTCTGCGGTAAAGGAGTTGAACAGGTCGAAAAAATCATACAGGGCCCTTCGGTGCATATTTGCAACGAATGCGTCGTTCTGTGTAATGACGTTCTCGATGAGGAAAACCCGCAAGATGCTCAAGAGGCAAACGGCCCTTTGCCTAAACCCGCTGAGATTAAAGCCCATTTAGACGAACACATAATAGGGCAGGAGCGGGCCAAGAAAGCTCTATCTGTTGCGGTTTACAATCACTATAAGCGCGTGTATTCAGGTACGTCTGATGTTGAACTGGCCAAGAGCAATATCCTATTGATTGGACCAACGGGAACGGGTAAGACTCTGTTGGCCGAGTCCTTAGCGCGAGTGCTGCAGGTGCCCTTTGCGATTGTTGACGCTACGGTTTTGACAGAAGCTGGCTATGTCGGGGAAGACGTTGAAAATATTTTAGTGCGCATCCTTCAAGCTGCGGATTATGACGTGGGTCAGGCCGAGCGAGGGATTCTTTTTATCGACGAAGTAGACAAGATTGCAAGAAAGTCGGGCAATCCATCTATTACGCGCGATGTTTCGGGCGAAGGTGTCCAGCAGGAGTTGCTCAAGATTTTAGAGGGGACTGTTTCTGGCGTTCCTCCCAAAGGTGGCCGGAAACATCCAGAGCAGCCGCTGGTGCAGATCAACACTCGTAATATTCTCTTTATTTGTGGCGGTGCATTTGATGGTCTGGATACAATTATAAGCCACCGCTTGGGGAATCGGGCGATGGGCTTTGCTAGTGCTCATGAAGACGTTGACGTGATCAATACTGACAATCTGTTTCCCTACGTCGAGCCAGAGGATTTGGTCCAATTTGGTCTCATACCCGAACTTATTGGTCGTCTTCCCGTCTTAAGCACGATGCATCCGTTAAGCGATAAGGCGCTTTATGATATTCTGCATCGGCCGCGTAATGCGCTGATAAAACAGTACCAAAAGCTTTTTGAGATCGATGGAGTCGAATTGAGATTCGACGAGGATGCATTGGCCAAGGTTGTTGAAGTCGCCCGGGCCAAAGAGATGGGCGCCCGCGGTTTACGGGCCGTTCTTGAAACGGTAATGTTTGAGGTGATGTTTGAGTTGCCTGCCCGTGATGATGTAAAAGAGTGCATTATTACGCGCGATTTCATAGAGCGCAAAGGTCCCCCAAACTATATTTTGCACCGTAAACGCGCCTAATTTAACCGCAGTGAAATACGAGCGCAGTGAAATACAAGATCCCCGCAAAAGGTTAAGACCGAATCTGCGGGGATTTTTTTATGGAGTTCGAGACCTTGGATAGAAGACTAAATTACCCAAGTCGTTGTCAGGGAATCCATATACCGGTCTCAGCGGTCGCTACACATGACCAGGTGGTCTTGAGGGGGCGGTTGGTTGAATGGGATGGTAGGCGCGGCGAGTTGGGAGATCAAACGGGTCGGATTCGACTCAACTATGACGGAGATGTGGCTATATGCACTGGGGATATAGTAGAGGTCTCAGGGATAAGCGACGCAGATGGGGAGATTCGCGTTTCCGAGGCTCGCTGTCTGGCCCCGTGTCTGCGCGATCACGTTGGTGGAGACTGGCTTCGGTTTCACGAGGGTGAAAAATCCCTGATCGAGCGATTGAACGTGCGTTCCCGTATTCTTTCTTGCATTCGCCATTTTTTCTCTGACCGGGATTATATCGAAGTAGAAACGCCCCACTTGCTAAATTATGCAGGCTGCGAGGAGCACATAGAAGAGTTTGAAACGACCTATCGATCTTTGAAAGGGAGCGCTTCTCTCTATTTGGCTACTTCTCCAGAATTGTATATGAAGCGCCTTTTGGGTGTTGGGTTGGAGCGGTTTTATCAGCTGGGCCGATGTTTTCGAAACGGGGAACGCTCATCACAGCACAATCCTGAGTTTACGATGGTGGAGTGGTACCAGGCCTATGCTAGTTACGAAGAAATAATGGAAGAAACAGAGGAGCTAGTTGCATCTATTTGGTCGAAGGTCGTCGGGCGAGAATCGCCGCTGTGGAAATTGGTGGTAGAGGAGAGGCCTTGGCGTAGGATAAGCGTTCGGGAAGCCTTTGAGCAATGGGTGGGTGTAGATATTGGAGAACACAATGAGCGAGAGGATTTATACGCGGCACTTCAAACAGTGGGGTTTACGAGTGCAGTTTATAGCGATACGTGGGATGATTTATTCAATAAGGTCCTATTGGAAAAAATCGAACCTCAGTTAGCGCTCTTAGGGCCTGTTTTTCTTTATGATTATCCCATACAACTCGGGGCAATGGCGAAGGGAAAAGAAGGGGATGGGCGATGGGCCGAACGCGCCGAACTCTATCTGGCTGGTACGGAGTTGGCCAATGGCTATACTGAGCTGAACGACCCTGTCGAACAAAGGGGACGATTTAATCATGCTCGGAGCATACAGGGGGAAAGGCCGGTTGATGAGCAATTTCTGAAATCAATGGAACGCGCCATTCCACCAGCTGGTGGAATGGCGCTCGGAGTCGATCGGTTGGTTATGTTGGCAACTGAGGCGGGTTCAATTGACGATGTTCTAACTTTTCCTATGTCTTATTTGTCCTGAGCCGTTTCGCTTTCTGTAGCTTTTACGAGCAGCTCATCAATGAGTCCGAACTCAATACCTTCCTCTGCGGAAAGAAAGTAGTCCCGTTCAGTGACCATTTCAATCCGTTCAAGGGATTGTCCTGTATCTCCTACTAAGATGTCATTTAGCCTAGTGCGCCAATTCATAATTTCTCTGGCGTGAATTTCTATATCGGAAGCCTGACCCCCAACGCCCCCCCAGGGTTGATGCAGCATAAGTCGAGCGTGGGGTAGGGCGTGCCGCTTACCTTTTGTGCCTCCGGCCAGTAAAATGGCGCTCATGCTGTAGGCTTGGCCTACGCAGAGAGTTGCCACGTCGCAGGGAATGTGCTGCATCGTGTCATATATAGCTAGGCCTGCAGTGAGGCTCCCACCCGGGCTATTAATGTAGAGGGAGATGTCTTTTTTAGGATCTTCTGAAGCCAGAAAGAGCATTTGCGCGATTATTAGGTTGGCTTCGTTGTCGTCAATAGGGGTCCCTATAAAGATAATGCGCTCCTTCAACAGGCGAGAAAATATGTCGTAGGATCGCTCGCCCCGTCCCGTTTGCTCTATCACTACTGGTACTATCGCCATCACTTATCCCCGTTAAAATTTTTCTGCCTCAGACGATACCGGAAAAGCTTTTTGCTGTCAACCGGCTAAAGGGACTTCTCGCGTTGACACCCTCAGTTAAGAATCATACATTCCCTGTCGTAAAGAGTATAACCTCCACATCTTACCTAAGTGCTCACCTATGTCACAACAATTTGAATTTCCCAAGCGCCCACAGGCGCCCCCTGTCAATTTCAGCCCACGGATGGCCTTCACCGTAATTGGTGCCCTGCTCGTTTTATGGGGGTTAAGCGGCATTTATACCGTAGAACCGGACGAGAAGGCGGTTGTTCTGCGCTTTGGAAAAGTGCAGAACATTGTCGACCCGGGGCTGCACTATCATCTGCCCTCTCCAATCGAGGTCGCACTCATCCGATCCGTTACGCAAGTATACCGAGATGAAATTGGATTTCGAACAGTCGACCCAGGTCCCCCTGCACGGTACAGCAAGCGGGCCAAAGAATCTCTAATGCTAACGGGGGATGAAAACATAATCGACGTCGAGATGGTGGTACAATACAGGATTGTCGATGTGAAAAAGACGCTGTTTTCGGCAGAAGGATTGGGCGTATTTGAACGGGGCAGTTTTGGTTTGGTCCACGATGCTTCTGAAGCTGCACTCCGGCAGGTAATTGGAAGGCACAATATTGATGAGGCCCTAACTGAGGGCAAGCTCGAAATTCAAATTGAGATTAGAGAAAAATTACAGCAGCTATTTGAAGCGTATGACTGCGGCCTGGCCGTTGAGACGGTTCAACTGCAGACCGTGAGTGCGCCTGAGCAGGTAGATGCAGCTTTTAAAGATGTTGCCAGCGCCAAGGAAGACCGTGAGCGATTAGTAAACGAAGCGCGGGGTTATCAAAACGAAGTTGTTCCACAGGCAAGAGGGCAGGCGCAGCGCGTTTTGCGCTCGGCAGAAGCGTATCAGGTAGAGCGTGTTCGCTCTGCCCAAGGTGATGCGGATCGGTTTAAACAGGTCTACAAAGAATACCGGAATGCACCCAACGTAACAGAGACGCGTCTTTATATCGAAACGATGGAACGTATCCTGCCGAATATCAAAAAATACATTGTGGATAATGAGGGGAAAGGAGGACTGCTCAACGTCCTCAATCTGACCGGAGGGGAGGGATCCAAATGAAAGCGCCAGCAGGCCTTATCGGGGCCATAGTAGTCGCTCTTTTCGCAGTTAACCTCGTTTCTTTCACCGTAAACGAGGTCGAGCAGGTTATCGTTACGCAATTTGGTGAGCCCGTGCGGGTAATCGATCAGCCAGGTCTCTATTTTAAGATGCCAGATCCGGTGCAAAAGACCACGCGTTTCGAACGCTGGCTTTTAGACTACGATTCTACACCCGAACCCATATACACCAAAGACAAGAAGATTCTCGTACTTGATAACTATGCCCGGTGGCGAATAATCGATCCCCTTCTCTTTATGCGTGCTCTGCGTACGAAAGAGGAAGGATTGGCTCGCTTAGATGACATCATATACTCCGAAGTGCGCAAGGAATTAGGTCAGCATACCCTCTCTGAAATCGTCTCTGAGAACCGGGAAGCCCTCATGCATTTGGTGACTGAGCGTTCAGATGAAGCTGCTCGTAGCTACGGAATTGAGGTTGTGGACGTGCGAATAAAGAGAGCAGATTTACCCCCTGAAAACGAAACGGCCGTCTTTGACCGAATGAGGGCGGAGCGGGCACGTGAGGCTAAAACCTATCGCTCCGAAGGGGAAGAACAGGCGCTCACAATCCGGGCTGAGACGGACCTCACCGCCTCTCAGATTCTGGCCGAAGCTGAAGAGGAAGCCCAGCGCATTCGCGGTGCAGGAGACGCCGAAGCGTTGCGCATCTATGCCGAAGCTTATGAAGGTGCCGGCAAGTTTTACGAATTTACACGCACGCTGGAGGCCTATGAAACAGCCTTGAATGCGAATACCCATATTGTTTTGCCCGCTGATGGTGAATTCTTTAAGCTGTTAAAAGGCCGAAAGGACTAGGTCCTACCGTTAACGACGGGAAAAAAGTGGAAATGCGCGCCGAGCATAAAGTAGGGTCATGATTCTCGGTGTGACCGGGGGCATGGGAGTGGGTAAGTCAGCGCTGTCGCGCTACTTAGTCACTCTAGGGGCCCGTTCCCTGGATGCCGACAGGGTGGCGCATGATCTGCTGGAAGCCGGAGTCGGTCGCGCTTCTCTACGCGCTTGCTTCGGCGCCGATATTGAGGATCAGAATGGCCAATTGGATCGGCGCCTGTTGGGACGCAGAGCGCTGGCTAGCAAAAGTAGTTTACAGAAGCTGTACGCCATTGTGCGGCCTTCGCTCGAAGCTGAA
>Ga0255759_10001118_pt1 | contig 24226 bp, 23 predicted proteins | sample 101ome_20_FD_179959 | JGI IMG/M metagenome (GOLD analysis project Ga0255759, IMG submission 179959) | Coastal salt marsh microbial communities from the Groves Creek Marsh, Skidaway Island, Georgia - 101404AT metaG (version 2) | ecosystem: Environmental > Aquatic > Marine > Intertidal zone >...
TGGGCTCAAGAATATGAAGATGTAAAACTATTAGCAAAATCAATAAAAAGTGGAGTAATAAATTGGAAAACTGAAGGATTAAAGATTGCTAAATCACTTAGTGCATCTAAATTAAAAGGGATAGTATCAAATTCGGAGTCATTTGAAGATGTATTATCTAATTCGATCGATAGAATGATAGATGATGTGAAACAAGATGATAACTGAATAAAGTAATTATGAAATTGTCCCATTTTCTATTTCATTTGTAAAATGGCATGCGACTTTTCGAGTATTGTATATTTGTAATTCTGGTTTGTCAATCTCACATTTATCTTGCTTATATACGCATCTTGGGTTAAATCTACAACCAGTAGGTGGATTAATTAATTGAGGCACATTTCCTGGAATAACATCTAATTCTGTACGATCTTGTGCTAATGAAGGAATTGAAGAAATTAATGCTTTGGTATATGGATGTTTTGGACTCTGAAATACCTCTTTGGTTAAACCACTCTCAACAACATTTCCCCCATAAAATACGTGAACTCGTTCGGTAATTTCAGCGACTACTCCTAAATCATGTGTAATTAACATTAAACTCATGCCATATTGTTCCCTTAAATTTTTAATGATCTCTAAAACTTGTGCTTGTATTGTAACATCTAATGCAGTTGTAGGTTCGTCAGCAATTAATAAATCAGGCTCGAGGGCAAATGCTCTAGCAAGAATAATACGTTGACGCATGCCTCCCGAAAATTGATGTGGATATTCATCAATTCGTGTTTCTGGATCTGAGATACCTACCTTTTTCATTTGTTCAATAGCGATTTCTCTAGCCTCTTCAGGTGAACATTTTTTGTGCAACTGAATTACATCTATCAATTGATCAGCGATAGTAAATACAGGATTTAAAGAACTCATTGGATCTTGAAAAGTTAGTGCAATATTAGCACCTCTAACTTTTCTCATTTGTTTTTCAGAAAAATCAAGTAGATCATGTCCTTTGTATAATATTTCTCCAGAAGTTATCTTTGCATTAAAAGGATATATTCGTAGAATAGCATGTGATGTGATAGTTTTACCACATCCAGATTCACCGACTATACCGACAGCTTCATTTTTTTTGATGTCAAATGTAACACCATCTAAAGCTTGAACAATACCTGCTTCAGTATCAAATTGTAATTTTAAATTTTTAACATTAAGTAATGTGTCTGACACGTTCAATACATCAGTAATATCAAGATTATAATTAATTGTTGGTATTAATATAAGTCGTTGATAAAAACAAAAATTGAATAAATAAATCTTTAAAATTTGAGTTCATTATAGAACAAAATTGTAATATAATATTGTGAAAAATTAGTAAATACTTTTTTAGTCCTAAATTATGTATAATATTATGGAGATGGTGATTAGTAAATTTGCGAAACAATATCATTATTTTGTTGCGTCATTATTTACTATAGTAACTTTATTACCAATTTTTAATATTAAATCATTTAACTCAGATAAAGAGGAGTTAGAAAGTAATTTATATTTCATATTTGATATGGATAGATCCACTCTTTACAACAGACAATTGTTTTACATAATAATTTTATTACTATTTATATCAAGTTTGAGCGTATTCTTATTTTTAAAATATAATGAAAATAATGGTTCCATAGTATCCAAAGTTATACCATTCATTGTGAGCATACCATTATTTTTAGCATCACAAATTTCTTGGCGTATAACCATAGTTGGAGTTTTGTTTTATGCATTATATTTCATAATAAAGAGATCACATGGTTATGTACGATTTTCACCATTTATTTCTAGTAGTATTGTATTATACTTATTAGATGAGGAATTAAGGAGACCATTTATTGATAATGCTTATGCAAGAAGATCAATGTTTGATAATGTGGCCCCCGCGTCAATTGGATACATATTATTATTATTGGCAATTATATTATCATTGTATCTTAATAAAATTAATTTAGCTCATTCAGGTAAAGAATTTCAAATTAATTTGAAAAACAATTTAATTAAAAGAATAAGATCATTATGGGGACCTACAAGTGCACAATACTTAGGATTTCATATAACTACATTAATTATTATGATGATCACTTATGGTATTGAAAATGGAAATTTCTTCTATGGACCAATATACTATTTACAGTTAGTTTATTCATATGGATTAAATTCAAATATAGAATTACCAATTTGGATAAATTTTGTTGCGTATATTTTAGCTCCAATAATAGTCATTACATTTTGCTCAATGTTATTTTTTATGAAAGCATCGGGATATGCACCAAATGGTCCTGGAATTGAATTAACCGCACCAGAAAGTCGATATTCTGAGTTAACAAGACTACGTTATCAAGACTGGTCATATTTTGGAATGGATGTTCCATTAGCAGAAACTTACTATTTTGACAATCCAAAATTAAGTCAATTTTATTTATTTACTATTTTTGGATCAATTATAATCGGATTTTTAGTTGGATCAGTTATTCGCCATTTTACATTTGGTAAAGATAAAGGCGCTAAATTATATTCTTATTTTAGATTGATGTTTTTATCCGCTATATTTACCGGTTATACAATAGGAACACTAACTGCACCACTAATTATCGTACCTGGAGGTATTATAGGTAATATATTTAATACACAAGAAGGTTTCAGATTTCGTAATAGATTTTTATTGTATAAGTATTTATTAATAGACCATGCAGATAATGGGAATTATCATCCACTATCTATCGCTTGGGCTTTAGTAATATTTTCAATACCTATGATACTATTCGCAGTATCTATTGATTTAATAATTAAGAAACTATTTTCAGGCTCTTTATTTGAGAAAAAAGAAAGCAAACAGATTATTGGAAGAACAATAGATGAAAGAAAAACTAAACTACCTTGGGATTAAAATATTTAAGGACTAAAATTATTCATCTAATTAGGAAACTAACAATTTAGTAAATATATATTTAAAACTTTAAAAAAACTATAAAGATTATATGGAAACTGTTAAACAAAGTGATATCAAGGATAATAAAGATGAAAATGCAATATTAACAGTTAGTAATGTTAAAAAATGGTTTCCAGTAAATGAACAATCGATTTTATTTAGTAAGACAGTAGCTTTTGTTAAGGCAGTAAATGGTGTATCCTTTAAATTGTATAAGGGAGAAACCTTAGGTTTAGTAGGAGAGTCAGGTTGTGGAAAATCAACTTTGGCAAAATTAATAATGGGTTTGGAAGAACCTACAGAAGGGGAAATCCAATACAGAACCAAAAATGTCAATTCAAATGATGAATTGGAAAAAAGACTATACAAGGGGAATGTACAAATGATCTTTCAAGATCCATTCTCAAGTTTAAATCCTCGAATGACAATATTTGATATATTAAAGGAACCTTACTTAGTTCAAAGAAACTTTGCGAAACAAATGGAAATTGATGAGATCAATTTTAATGATAATCAGATCAGAGAGCGTATATTAAAATTACTCAACGTTGTTGGTTTAGAAAATTATCATGCATTAAGATATCCTCATGAATTTTCAGGTGGCCAAAGGCAACGAGTAGGAATTGCAAGATCACTTGCCATGTCTCCAGAAATAATAGTAGCAGATGAACCTGTATCAGCGTTGGATGTTTCAATTCAAGCTCAGATACTTAATCTATTAAAAGAAATACAGAAAAGATTTGACTTAACATATTTATTCATTGCTCATGATCTATCAGTTGTAAAACATGTTAGTGATAGAATTATGGTAATGTATTTGGGTAAATCAATGGAATTAGCACCTAAAAAAATCCTATATAATTCACCTGCGCATCCATATACTATTTCATTGCTAAGTGCAATACCCAGAGTAAATCCAGATGAGAGAAAAGACAGAATTATTCTTGAAGGTGATGTACCAAGTCCGATATCCCCACCAAAAGGTTGTGTATTTTCAAGTCGTTGTTATAAAGTTCAGGACAAGTGTAAAGAAGAAATTCCTGAATTTATTGAAATAAAACCTGAACAATTTGTGGCTTGTTTTTATCCTGAAGTTGCATAATCTTATTAATCAAATAATGACATAATGTAAATAGTGATATAATAAATTAAACTTGATAATAATTGAGATAAAAATAAAAGGTATATACCAAGAACAAAAAAATACATACTATTTTGTGTACCGATATTGATTCTTTTATCAGTTAAGGCTTTAGAATTACTTAATTTAAGCATATTACCTAATTTAGATATAGTTGGAGAGGTGTTACCTAAACCAATAATACCACCATAAAACATAATTATTCCAGATAGAACAAATAAAAGAAATTCATTGTCAATTATGACATCAAATGATAAATCTACAATTATATTAAAAATAATTATAAAAATAATTATCATTATTATATGAATATGAATTTTTTTTATCAATTTAAATATCAAGACTCTCACTTTAATTATATTAATTAAAAATTAAAAGGTTTGAGATTTTAAATAATGGTAAAAATAAAAAAAAAGGGTTTTAAAAACCCTTTAAAATTAATGATTTTTAATTTAATTTCTTCTTCTTAAGATCATTAAACTTGAGAAGAATGCAAGAAATGCCATTGGGATTGCACCTTCAAAAGGTACGAAACCAGCTTCAGAAGTTGTTTCTGAAGTTGCATTTGCAGCGGTAGATGTTTCTGCAGCAGATGAGGTTTCAGCATCAAAACTGTAACCAGCTAACTCGAGGTATTCAATAGCTTTTGTTACACTGTATTCATATACAGCTAATGAGCTATCATAACCAGCAGCTACATCGGGCCATAGACTTGTACCAACAGTACCTTTACCTTGAAGTAAATCATCGATAATGGTTTGTCTTGGGACTAAATGGCTAATTGCTTTTCTTACATTTCTGGCAGCTTCAGCAGCTTTTGTCGCATCAGCTTGACCTACGGGTGTTTCAACACCAGTACCTAATATAGGATGGTTCATGTTGACAGTTAAGAACTGTGTACCGAAATCGGCAACGATTTCATAATCTACACCAGTTATATCTTCTACTTCACCAACTTCTAAACCAAATTGTGCATCTGCAATGTGTACATCACCTGAAGCTAAATCAGCTAATACTGCTTCTTTTGTGCTTTTTGCGAATGTAACTGAATCAGATGCTACAGCTCCGTTCCAATAATTTGGTACAGCTACAACTTTTACATTGCTGTTAGTTGTATCAATATCATCATACATGAATGGACCAGCACCTACACCATAATATGTTGCGTTAGAATTATAATCATAATCTGCTGCAGCGGGTGCAGTATAGTTACCTACTACTGATGAGTCTAAAATACCAAGGGACATTACTCCAGTTGCTTGGAAATATGGATCTGCAAAGTAGAATTTGACAGTATCAGCATCTACGTACTCTACTGACTCATTACCTTTTGTCATGTCTAAGAAAGGTGCGATATCACCGTTTAATGTTGATGCAAAAGCAGGTGTTAAATGCATTCGGTATGTATTAACTACATCCCATGCAGTAACGCTGTTTCCGTTAGAGAATTTTGCTGCAGTGTTTAAATCAACAGTTGCTTCAGTATAATCTGCGTTCCATACAGGATCAGCTCCTGCTAAAACGGGCATGTAATCATAATTTGCATCGGTTACATCTCTTTCATATAAACCAGTGAATATTGTGTTCATATATGCTGCTGCAATGTAAGATTGTTGTACGAAAGGTACAAATTCACTTAATTCATAAGAGTGTGCATATACTAAATCAGCATCAGTGGTGTGTTCCAATCCTTTCCATTGATCACCATAGTTCAAAGTACCTAAGAATAATAGGTCTTTTTCATCTAATCCCATACCTTCGTTGGCTGCCCATAATGCGGCAGTGTTAACGATAGGAATGTATGGTTGATCTTCGTACAAGATTGCTTGAATTTCTTTTGCAGTTTCTGCTCTAGATGATGCATCAAGATCAGTACGATATTCTACAATTAAATCATCAACTGTATCATTACTGTAGTATGCAAAATTTAGACCAGCAGGGGATAATGTTTCTGACGAATAAGAACCAGTAGGATCATATGCTAATGAACCTGATAAACCGATAAATACCATATCATATCCACCATCTGCCCATGTTGGAATACCAACACTTGTATCATTTACAGGATATGCGAAGGTTCTTGGACCAACAACATCCCATCCTGCATTTGTGTGTTCTGTTACACCAATACCAGCTTTTGGTAATTCATTTTGCATTAAATTTGCCCATTGATTACGTGCTGCATTGGTGTTGGGGCTAAGTAGGTACACGTTCATTACTGGATCAGGGTTTGTTACCTCTTGTGCCATTCCTAATGGCGCAGATAACATTACTGCAATAATAAATGTACCTAAAATTACTTTAGTGTATTTCATGTTTAATACCTCTAAGATTGTATCTTTGAGACAAAACCGAATGGTCTTGTAACCTTAGATGGACTTCTTAGGTTTTAAATATAATTGATTATGTCAATAGTAAATACTATTTTTATTATAACTTCATATAATACTTTAATTCAAAAATTTACTATTTAGAACGATAAATGTGAAAAATACATTATTTTAATATATTTTAATTAAATTTATATCTAATTAATTGAAATATTGTAATTTAAAACAAGAAAAAGTTATAACTTATAATCTCAATATATACTTGATGAATGTCGATACTGTAAAATTTTCTAATCTCATTAACTTAAGCTCTAGTAGGAATGGAGGTGAAATTGTCAAATTTTCAGATGACTTTTTAGGAAAAGCAGAGAATATATTAGAACCTGGAAGAGGTGAATATGATGAGAATTTATACAATGAAAAAGGCAAGGTATATGATGGATGGGGTAGTAAAAGAAGCCGAAATATTGATAATGAAGATTTTATAATAATAAAATTAGCGAAACCAGGGATAATTCAATTAGTTGATATTGATACTAATCATTTTAAAAGCAATTCACCTATGTTTGCATCAGTTGAGGGATGTTTCTTGGAGGAAGATGAGTTATTTGATGAGGAAAATATAAAGTGGCTCAATCTTTTAGATCCCGTGTATGTATATTCTAATAAACAAAATTTGTACAATATAGTTGAAAGTAAACAAGTAAATTACATTAAATTGTCAATTTATCCAGACGGTGGTATTGCTAGATTTAAGGCATATGGTACACCAATTATAGATAAAACGGAAGAAAGTATGGATTATGCTTCTATCTTAAATGGTGGAAGTGTAATATTATCATCCGATACATACTATGGAGAAATGAATAATTTAATTAGACCAAATGTTCCTATAAACTCAAATGATGGTTGGGGAACCATGAGGAGAAGACAAGACGGAAATGATTGGGTTATAATAAAATTAGGCAAGAGTATAGAATTAGAAGAGATAATTATCAATACGCAACATTTTATAGGTAATTTCCCAGAATCTTGCATCATTGAAGGTATAAACAAACCTAAAGCGACAAATTTAGAAGTTTATAAAAATAAAAAATGGATTTTGATAAGAGATGAATATAAATTATTTTCTGGTCACGAACATAGGATTACACAATTTGAAAATGATGGAAAGGTAAGTCACATAAAAATTAGTATAATTCCGGATGGTGGATTATCAAGAATAAAAATAATTGGAAAATAATTTTTTGATAACATTATTTCTTTAATCTTGGATCTAATGCATCTCTTAGTGCATCCCCCAATAAATTAACTGCAACAGCAATAAAAAAGACAGCAAAACCAGGGATGATTACTTGATTAGAATGTAAAACAATATTTGGAACTCCCAATGAAATTACAGTACCCCATGAAACATCTGACAAAATATCACCAAAACCTAAAAAGGTCAAACCTGCTTCAGCTAAAATACCACTTGCGATACCTATGGTTCCAATTACGATCACAGGTGCTAAAACATTAGGTATAATATGTTTTGTGATAATTTTAAAATTTGATAATCCAATAGTTTTTGCAGCAGATATGTACTCTTCTGTGAGAACTTGCAAAGTAGTAGAATACACTAATCTAGTTGTTCCTGCCCATCCAAATAAACCAATAACTATGAGAATTATTACTGGAACTGGAAATTCAGATAAGAAACCTCCATATTTTGTTACTAATTGAATACCCAAAATTGCGACTAACAAAAACGGAATTGCTAAGAAGAAATCTGCTAATCTTAAAATAAATTCTGCAATTCGACCACCATAAAAACCAGCGATTAATCCTAAGGGAAACCCTATGCTAAGAAATAAAGTAGTAGAGAATACACCTACAATCATAGAATTATAAGTACCTGCGATAACTAAAGTCATTATATCACGTCCAATATTGTCTGTGCCGAATGGATGTCTTAATGTTGGATATGCATTTGCGGAACCTCCATAGCTAGCGGTATATGCTCCAGAAGTATCGGTTGGATTACCAGGTAATAATAGAGGGAAGATTATTGCCATAATTAAAACAAATATAGTGTAATAAAAAGAAATCATTGCGAATTTATTTTCTTTTAATCTCATCCATACTGTTTGATACCACTTCTCACTTTGTAAAGTGGTATCGAGTACAGTTCCTTCACGAATATTGACAGAGTCTGCAATATCTCTCGTTAATAATTCATAATCCTTCTTATTCATAGTATATTGTGTTCCTTTTATAATTGATTTTGATTTCTTTATTTCTGGCATATTTAAAAACCTCACAAGCTTAATCTTGGGTCAATGACCACGTAAAGGATATCCGCTAATAAATTAGACAACAAAATCAAGGTTGTTATAATCATTGTAATACCTAATATAACGGACATATCAATGAGAAAAATTGATGAAACATATACTTTACCTAATCCTGGCCATGAAAATACAGTTTCTGTAATTGGAGCACCACCTAAAGCAGTTCCCAGTGATAATGCTATGAAAGTTATTGTAGGAATAATTGCATTTCGAAGTGCATGTTTCCAAACAATTGTTCTTTCAGGTAGTCCATTTGCTCTTGCAGCTAAAATATAATCTTGACCCAAAATTTCTAACATTGATGATCTAATTAACCTTGTATACAAAGCTAATTGAAAAAATGTTAATGCGATTAAGGGTAAAACTAAGTGAAGTAAATCATCTTCAATATTAAATCTTAATTGTTCTATAGCTTCTGAATTACCATCACGAACTAAATTCCAATCGATATCAGGTCTGTTTGGTATTGCGGAACCACCAGAGGGAAATATATCTAAACCTCCACCTGCGAAGATTACTATCAAGATATAACCTGAAAGGTAAATTGGCATTGAATAACCAATAAGAGCTAACGCAGACACACCAGTATCTACAATTTTAGTCCGATTTTTAGCGGCAATTATTCCTAAAGGAATTGATAAGCTAATAGCGATTAGTAATGCGGGGTATTGTAATTTAGCGGTTTGCCATATTAAATCATTAATAAAAGGAGAGGGATCTTTTACTTTGAAATACCCACTATACCCAAATGTCCAAGTAAAGAAATTTTGTAACCACATCCAAAATTGGATATGCAATGGATAATTTAATCCAAATTGTTCTTCTATGATTGCAACTGCTACATCTCTTTGTCTACCTGTTCCTTGATATAAATCAGCTGGGGAACCCATAGAACGAACCATGGCGAATGTCAAAACTGCAGTACCAAACCATAATGGTATCAGAACTAATATTCTTCGGGCCATATAGATAGTAACCCTGTCAGATACGACAGATTTTATGAAATTTTTAATCTTATTCATCATCGATATATTATTATTATCAACAATGGGCGTTTCTAATTCCACAATTTATTCTCCCATAGTTAATAAAAATATTAAACTATATATATGTTTACCAAATGTTGTAACAGTAATCAAATAAAATTAAGTTTATGAGATATAGAAATTGAATAATGACGATGTAGGTGTTTAGTTTTATTATATTATCTATTGATATAAGTGTAAGTTAGGATAAATTATATAATACCTAAATTTTATATTTAAAAATGGAACTTGAAATCTTCATAAATAGTCAAGACCAAAGTACAAATTCTTTGAAAAATATGATTGATTATTCTAATAAAATGTTAAACAACAATTTAAAAATCAAAATTTATGATATTTCAAAAAGTAAGGATAAAAAACTTGCTGAAAAATATGGTATACAAGAATTACCAGCATTGATGCTAGAAAAAGTCCGTATTAGTGGACAAATAAATGAATTTTTTGTATTAGCAAGTATTGCACAGTTATTGACTACAAATGGTGATGATAAAAATGCCTCAGAATTTTTATTAGAAGAAAAAGAATCGGATATGAAATTAAATTTGGCATCATCTTTTTTGAGTCATTTAACTCAAATTAGAGAAGACACATTCAACTATCTATTATTGATAAGACCTTCAACAGATGATTATAACCCTGATTTGATAAAAGAAATTATCAATCCACAATTGAAAATATTTATTTTAACAAATTTTGAAAATGGATCAAAATCAAGCGAAATCGCAGCCTTAGGTGCAGATGAGAATGTATTAATGGGGCACATTTTGAGAGCGAATATCCATATGACAATTGCAATTACGATTAGGAAAGGAAGACCATTTTTTGGATCTTTTATTCGAGGAAAAAATTCGGATGGAAAATGGATTGGAAAATGGAGCCCACTTTTAAGAGATACTGTTGGTGAGCTAAAAGATTTCTTTGGACCTCTATTTAATACATCATCCCCGGTATTATTAGATGGAACTATTCCAGAACCTATGGAAGTTAACCGATTAGTAGCAAAAGTAAAAGATAACATGGAATTAATAAAAAGAATTTTTTACTAAATAGGTGTCATTATGGTTATAGAATTTGGATTAGTATTCCAACTTGATAATCAAATAAGTTATTTATATGAAGAAATAATTAATGATAAAATTACACCCTTTATTGAATTTATTGATAAAAATGAATTTTACTGTTTCATTGATTTTAATGTACAATTATTACAATTCATGAATTGGAAATACCCAAACGTATTAGATAAATTAATTAAAAATTTGAAGATAGGTAAAATTGTATTCGTTAACAAAAATAACTTTGAATTATTAAATGATAAATTTAAAATCATAGATAAAATTGGAAAAGAAATTAATGATGACATCTTAAATGAAATTTTAGTTATTCCTGAAAATTATTCAGAGAGAATTTATAACGAAGATTTTGATAAAAATATTAAAAATTTAAGTTATGAAGTTACACACATATTTACAGATTTTGAAAATATGAATTATGAGGAAATATATGATGTTTTAATTAATAAATTTGTTTCACATAAAAATGATAAATTAGTGATAAACATTGATATTGATAAAATTAAATACAACATCAATCATATTCTCAAAATACTATTCCGGTTAGAAGAAGAAGAAAAAATTATTATTAAAAAGACATTAAATTATAACATATTTAAAGCTATAATAGAAGAAAAAAAATATAGATTTATAGAAAACAATGAAGAATTTGAATACAATACTATCAAATTTAATCATTTAGAAAATATTATTGTTAAAAATATTGGAGATATGGAAAACAACACAGAGATAATCAAATTAGTCTTACATAATCTATATGTACAAAAATTATCAATGAAAAAGAAAGTTTATTTTCCTACAAATCTCAAAATTATGCAATTAATCATTAATGGTTTAAAAAATAAAACTCATAGTTTGAATTGGTTTGAATTTGGAGAAAATGATTATATTGAATATGGAAATGAAAATCTATATTCTATTTGGACTCCTATAGGTGCAAAATGTCTACTACTGATTGATAAATCAAGTGGAACCATAGTTTGTCCTAACCCTTATTTATCTAATTTTTCAGAAGAAAATAGAAATTGGGCTTATTCAAAACCAATCATCACATATCCAAAAACAAGACATCAATTAATTTATGGAGGGTTCATGTTTGAAGATGAAATTAAAATTAATGATGAATATATAGGTGAATTATCGCATTATGAAACAATAATAGATGAAATTGAAAATAAGAAAATTTATAAGAGTCAATTGAGTAATTTGTATTATAATACTCGTTTAGATATCAAAAATAATTTGATTATTTTTGAATGTAAAATATCGGGGATCAATGTGATCAAAAAAATTAATTTAGAAGGATCAAGGATCAAAGTAAAGTATGATTTAGTTAACATTAATCAAGATATTATGGTAGTGAAATTAAGTGTGAATAATGAAATCTCACCATCTCCGCTGGAAATAATGAACAATGGGAAGAATGTAATGGAATTAAATTTAGGAGCTCAGTCTTATAAAATTAATAATATTGTGAGTGAAACTGGTGTAAATATTAAATCTAAAATAGTTCCATCAGGTAGTGAAATGATAGAGTCATTATTTGGTGCAAGATTGAAATTGATTTATTCGAACAAATTAAAGTATGATGAACAATTTGAAAACGAAATAGAGTTAAACTTAACTAAGTATGACTAGATAAAATCATGTAAAGTTCTCTAAATATTTCTTTTAATTTGTAAATAGAGGATAGATTTACAGACTCATTTATACCATGAGCATTGGTAGATAATGGACCCAATTCAATACCCGGAATACCTAAAGATGTGAAGTATCGTGTATCGCTTGCACCTCCTAATTTTTCTCCTACTGTTTTAATGGTTATATTTTTTTGTGCACATAAATCAACGGCAACTTTTGCAAGATAATGATCCTCAGGAACATTAACTGGATCAATTTTTAAATCAATTGAAGTCTCGGTGTTTAAACCAAAGAAATCAAAATGGTCGATAACGTTTTGTATCAACGTATCATGACTATCTTTGTTAACTAACATTGATCTTATGTCAAATGTAATTATTCCAATACTGTTTTCCTCATCGATTTCTATTAAATTAGGACATAATGATACACCATATTTAGATTTAGTAATGGGCAGAGGTATTGAATATATACTTGCAAGTGCATTCATTAATTTTGTCAATCCCTGAGAATATGTTATCTTAGTACCAGTTTTTTCATTTCCATTTATATATTGTATTTCTACTTCATATGGAACCGAATTTGCTTTGGTAGAACTAGATTTTACAAAAATAATTTTCTTGTCTTGAGTTTCAACACCTGCTGTTATCATAGCATGAATAGATGAACCAGGTAAATAACTCATTGAATGTAATCCTTTACCATCATTCCCTAAAGAAGAATAGTAAAGTTTTGTTTGTTTATCACCAATCGTTTCATGATAATCTAAATCAAATTTCAAACTAAATTGGGTTCCACCTCGTCTTTTGGTAACAATAACATTTGATCCTGCACCCTCAGCATTAATAACAAAATTTGGAAGTAAATCTAAATCTTTCAATTTTTCGATCATGATAGGAACGGTATCTTTTCCTCCAATTTCTTCATCTCCTGATAATGCTATAATTAGATTACCATATTCAATATCTAATTCATTAAAAGCTGCAAAGAAAGCAGTAACACCGCCTTTCATATCTCCAGAACCTCGCCCTAAAAGTTCTCCTTCTTCTAAAGTTGGCTCAAATGGTGGATGATCCCATTTTTCTAACTCAATTTTAGTAACTGGAACTACATCGATATGGCCCAAAAATAATATATTATTCCCAGGTTTTGCGCCTCTTTTTACTAATAAAACGGGATATAATGGAATATTAGAGTCATTCGCATAATATCCAATTGGGGATATATTTTCAAAACCAAATTTAGAGGATTGTTCAATAATAAAGTTACTACAATTATTAGATGGAAAAATTCCTTTAGAAGGATTAATTGAAGTATCAAATTTAACTAAATTTGACAAATATTCAATTATCTGATCGGTATTCATAAGTATAGATCTGTATTATACTAAATAATTTTATTTAATAAGTAAGTCTAAAAGAGGTATTTGTTAATTTATGATGACAAAATTTTATAGTAATCTAATAGTTCAAGGTCAATTTTGCGTTCTTTATCTATAATTTCAGCAATAGGTTTTGGTTTAATTGATCCATTATCTAATGTCATCACGAAACTACCTTCTTGAGAAAAAATTGTTTCAATACCATGTTTTACAAATAGATTTGCCAATAGCCTAGATCTTGCGGTAGGATTACCTCCACGTTGTGTATAACCTAAAATATTTACTCTAACTTTAGAAGACGTTTCTTTTTTGATAATTTCGGCTAATTCTCGAATATCGATATCGATTCCTTCAGCAGCCACAATTATTCCTGATTTTTTCCCAGCAGCTTGATTCTTTTTTATAACTGTAATAATATTATCTATTTGATTTGAAACAGACTCCTCAGGAATTAAGATTAATGATGCTCCGACAGCGATTCCCGTATTCAAAGCTATGAATCCATTTTTGCGCCCCATTACAACTGTGATAAAAATACGATTATGTGAATTTGCAGTATCGCGAATATTATCAATTTGTTTAACTGCTGAATTTACGGCAGTATCAAAACCAATAGTTTCATTTGTACCATATACATCATTATCAATTGTACCAGGGATACCTATGAATGGAATGTTTGTATGTTTTGATAATAAATTTGCTGCTGCAAATGAGCCATTACCACCGATAACGAAAAATGCGTCAATGTCATTTAATTTTATATTTTCTGCAGCTTGTTCTAATCCTTCTTGAGTTCTTAATACAGATGATCTTGAAGTTCGTAATATAGTCCCCCCTTGATGTAATATACCACCTACAGATCTTTTTGTTAATATAACGTAATCATTTTGCACCAAGCCATCCCAACCATCTTTAAAGCCAATAACTTGAAGATTTTTAGAAATACCAATTCTAGTTATAGCTCTAATGGCCGCATTCATACCAGGTGCATCCCCACCCGTAGTAGCTACAGCAATCCTTTTCATTCAAATTTACTTAAATTTCAACAGTTCATAAAAGTACGGTATCATTACTGATATAAAAATTTTCAAATATATTCAAATATTCTGTATAGAGACACTGATTATGTAATATTGTTTAAAATCATATATCTATAATAAAATATAATATTAATAAAGTTGAAAATATTTAGCGCCAAAATATACTAATAAAATTTATAAATCAATGAAATTCTTTCGACGTTGATTTAATAAAAAAATAAACAATATATATATGGTGAAGTTATAATAATCTTGCCTATGACAAAAGTAGCACTATTTACAGACACAGCATCTGATATCAATCAATATCCTGAATTGAAAGATCAAGTAAAGGTTGATGGAATTATTCATACATATATAAATATTGGAGAAGAAAGTTTCACAGAGAAAGATATGGATCAAGAAGAATTATTAAAACGAATGGATACTGATGATACAGCAATGTGGCCAAAAACAAGTCAACCATCAGTAGGAGATTTTGTTGAACATTATGAAAAATTGAAATCAGAAGGATTTACCGATGTAATTTCAGTCCATGTAGCAGAAGGATTATCAGGAACACTAAATTCTGCAAGGCTTGCGTCTCAAGAAGTAGAGGGACTAAATGTGTATTTAGTTGACTCACAGTTAGCTTCATTAGGAATTATCCCAACTTTAGTTAAAGTAAGAGCCATGATGGATCAAGGTATGGCACCTGAAGAAATACAATCAATAGCTAATGAATGGGCATTGGATAATAAAGCATTTGCTGCAGTTCCAACCTTAGACAATTTATACAAAGGTGGAAGATTGAAACCATTAAGATATCGTTTAGGTAAATTTTTGAATTTTAAACCAATTTTATTAATGTCTAATGGAGCAATTGTTAGTCATGACAAAACTAGAGATTTAGCAGCAACACAAGATAAGACATATGAATATGCGTTGGAGAATTTAACAAGTGATGATGATTTTGAATTTATAATTGCGCATGCATGGTCTGAGGAAAATGCTAAAAAATATGAAGCTAAATTTAAGGAAGACTTTCCGGGTAAGAAATATTATGTTGGAAGAGCAGGCACAACCATATCAGTTCATTTAGGACCTGGTGGTGTTGCTTTTTCGGTTATTAGAAAAAATTAATTATTTTTATTTTTTATTAACTTAAACACAGATGTTAAATCTTCATCTAATACTTCATACTCGAAAATATTTAATTTATTATTACTAATAATTGATGAGAATTCAGCAGTAAATTCAGATCTATTAGTTACCTCAACGACAAGAGATTGGGAGTCAATTATTTCAATACTTTTTACTAAGTTTGTTATTGATTTTGCTACATCTTTTGAATTATCGGATATAATTTTTATTTTCTGAGGAACATTTTGTAAAGCATATCTTACATCTTTGACTTTTCCTTCTGCAACTAATTTTCCACTGTCTAAAAATATTATTTTTTCTGAAATTCGTTCTAATTCGTGTAAAACATGTGAACTTACAACAATAGTCATTTTTTCGTCTTTAGATAAGTTATGAAATAAATCTATCATTAATTTTCTACCAATAGGGTCAGTACCACTTAAAGGTTCATCTGCAAAAATAATAGATGGATTGTGTATTAAAGATTGACCAATTTTTATTCTTTGTCTCATCCCTCTTGAATATTCACTAATTTTACGATCTGCAGCATGTCTCATTCCTATTAATTTTAGAATATCATTTACACTATTTTGATTATCTTGATTTGATAAGTTGTGAAGTTTTCCAGCAAATTCCAAAAATTTTCTACCAGTCATAAAATTAAATTGACGATCTATTTCCGGAGAATAACCTAATTGACGAAGATATTCATAATTTTGCCAAACAGGATCCCCATTAAAATTGACCTCTCCTAAAGTTGGTTTCATTAAAGAGGTAGCTAATTTGATTGATGATGTTTTACCTGCACCGTTTGATCCTACTAAACCTGTAATTCCAGGTGTGATTTTAAAAGAAACTTCATTTAATGCAATAACTTCTCCATACCATAATGAAGCGTTTTTGAAAGCGATATGATCCATTATTTATTCTTCTCCCTATACAATTTGAAAAGAATTAATGTTACACTAAGTATTGTATACATAAATGTTGTAATAATTGATAATGATAAAAATTGATCTGAAACATCATCTGGTTCAAGTATAGCTCGTCTTATAACATCAATAGCGTTTATGGGAGATAATGCATAAAATAAATCTATGTTAGTGGCATCGAATAAAATGGCTTCAAAAAAGACTCTACTTACTAAAGTGAATACCACAAAACTAACACCTGCATTTACTGCATTAGAGGTAAAAGCAGAGAATACCAAGATTAAAATTGATAGAAAAAGGACTACAACAAAAATAGTAAGGAGTAACTTCCATGATATTTCAAAAATAGATGACAATTCTGTAGTCAAATCTTCAATCAAAGTTAGCCTTTTGTAAATAGCAATTAAATAATAAAATATCGCAAATAAAGGAAGACCTATCAAGGTGAGGAAAAATGAAGCAATTAATTTTGAAAGAAAATAAGATAATATTGAAATTTTTGAAAAATATAATTCAATTGCTCTATCCTTTAAATCACCAGAAATCAAACCAGCAGATACAACGGCAATATGTAAAATTATGATCGCACCTGGACCATCCATAGGCATTAACATAGAACTTAAGGAAATGCGTATACCAATTGGTGGACCATTTTCTTCAATATTGCCAATCCAAAATGTCACAGCATCTTCTGATAAAAATGAGTTCATCTGTATTAAAAATCCAAATACTATGAAACCTGCTAAAATTAGGGGTACTTTAGGCCATGTTCCTCGTAGACCTCTTTTAATTTCAAAGATACTCATTGTATACGCAGCATTCAATGAATTTGGAGGACTTAGTGGAGTGTTAAGAGATCTGTATCTAATATCATAAACTTTAGCACTATTATTTTCATGTTCTACGTCATTCATGTTATTATACCTCATCAATATCCTTAACAATATTATTATAAAATAAATCTTCTAAATCAGGTTTTTTCATCTTATAAGTTAGAATGTTCACATTCATAGATTTGATTAAATCTCTAAATTCTGCAAGAGATGGAAGATTTTTACCTTTTATTTTTGTTGTAATCTCAATTTTATTGCCGATAGTATTTACATTATAATCATTTGAATTAATTAATTCAACAATTTTATTATGATGATTATTGATTTCGATAATTAGTGTATCATTATATAATTGTTGAATCTTTTTAGGACTTCCTTGAAAAATAGTTTTCCCTTTATTTATTAAAATTGAATAATTAGTTATATTAGACACATCTTGCAAAATATGGGTAGAAAAAAGAATAGACTTGCCAAACTCTTTGTTAATTTCTGATATTAATGATAACATTTCATCTCGTCCTTCTGGACTTAACCCACTGGTAGGTTCGTCCAAAATGATTAATTGGGGGTCATGAATTAAAGATTGTGCAAATAACAATCGTTGTTTCATTCCTGTTGAAAAATCTGAAATATCACGATATCGATCTTTTAAACCTACATAATCCAATACTTCATGTGCTCTTTGCATTGCTCTTGTAAATGATAATCCTGATAGGATACCAAAATGTCTAACATATTTAACTGCATTAACTTTAGAAATGATGCTTGGAGTTTCAGGCATATATCCAATGTTTTGCATGTCATTTTTTGAAGAAAGATCATTTTTATTAGAAAATAATGAATATGATCCAGAGGTGGCATTTAAGAGACCTAAGATAATTTTTATAAAAGTAGACTTTCCTGAACCATTAGGACCTAATAATGCAGTTGCTCCTTTTGGAATTTCTAAATTTAATCCATCTAATGCTTTAATTGTACCTTCACTACTGTTATAATATTTTACTAAATTATCAGTAGAAATGATACTCATACTTTTTAATTGAATTTAAGATATATTTTAGTTTATTGTATAACCCCATAATTCATACTATCAAATTTAATATTTTGAGTTACGTAATATTATGATTTAAATTAATCTATCAATTAATTTTGATATGTTTACACTAAGTTTTCCAGTCTCTAATAATACTATAAAATCATTGAGTTTTTCGGGATTCTTCAAAATATAAATTAGTTCCTCGTTTTTTGTTTCATTTGTAAAATTATCAATTAGTTTAATTTGTGACTCGGTAATATCACCATATACATCCATTTTGACCTTTTCAATCATACTATTCAAATCATTTTTAATAATTAATCTTGAAGTTGCACTTTCATTTAATTTATCATGTTTCAAATTTGATTTATAGTCCTCTAAGACTGGCATAATTTTTACTCTAAGATTACTTGAGATTAATTTGAATGCATGGAATTCAAAAGATTTGATATCATTTAACAAATTTTTAGACAAATCATTCCAATAAGATATTAGTAAATCAATGCGCTTTTTGAAAATTATAGTGTTTAAAGAAGTTACATTTATAATATTTTCAATTTCTTTATTCATAGCATTAAAATTAATTTTTAAGTAACTATTATCAAAGTTTGATCCAATTATATCATTTAAACTTAAATTTGCTTCAAAATATATTTGATCTAAAGAGTTGGATGAATAATGTGTCAAATCAATAAACCTTAATTCTTTTTTTTCATATTCTACTTCTGTAATTTTAAAGATAGCCTCATTAGCGGATAATTCTTCAAGATTGTTAAACATAACATCCAATATCGCATAAAAATCATTTGGAGAAATTAGTAATGACTCAAGATCTAAATCGGTTAATAATTTTATAATTTTATCTTGAATTTTAATAGAAACTCCACATTCGGAGGGGATGTTAAGTGATTTAAATTTTTGAATATGTACATCCATAATGTATAATGTTCAATATTTTAATTAACTTGTATGATCGAAATATAATTTATTGAATATTATTTAATAAATAAATATCGAATATATTGAGGTGAGAGTTAAAATTATTAGTTTAGATTGATTAGAACAAACAAAATACTAATTAAAATGTGAACGTAAATCGATTATGGAAAATAAAAATGTTAAAAGTATAATTATTATTGCATCAGGGGGTTTGGATAGTACGACTTTGATTTGGAAGGCAATGAGTGAAAAGATCCAAATTAGAGAGATTTTATCATTTAATTATGGACAAAAACATAGTAGAGAAATTGAGAATATCAAATCCATTTTATTATATCTTAGAGATAAAGGACATAACATAAATCATAAAATAGTAGATATCACTACGATTAGTGATTTAATCTCAAAAGGAGCACTTACAGGTGAGGAAGATTTACCCAAAGAAATGTATGATAAAGAGTCACAACGTATAACAATTGTTCCAAATAGAAATATGATATTATTATCGATAGCAGCTGGACGTGGAGTTGTACTAGGTGTTAGTCATGTGGCATATGCAGCTCATGCATCAGATTATGAAGTATATCCTGATTGCAGACCAGAATTTATTAAAAGTTTAAGTTCAAGTTTAAAATTGGGTAACCTTTGGACACCAATTGAGTTATATGCACCATTTCAAAACTTATCAAAAACAGATTTAGTTACATTAGGCTTAGAATTAAATGTACCTTTTGAATTAACTTGGAGTTGTTATGAGGGAAAGGAAAGACCATGTCTCGAATGTGGAACATGTTTAGAGAGGACAGAAGCATTTTATAAAAATAAAGTTAAGGACCTTGCATTAAGTGATAGTGAGTGGGAGCAAGCATTAATTTTATATGAAAAACATAGTAGTAATAATAGATAAGTGAACTTTAAATGACAGTTGCTTCATTGGATGAATTAAAAAAAGAATTGAGGAGGCCCATAATTGTTGCACACAGAGGGTATGCCAAAAATTTAGATTTTAATAGAAACTCACTTGATGCATTTAAAGAAGCAATTGATTTAGGAACAGATGCAATTGAATGTGATTTAAGATTAACCAAAGATAAACAAGTGATTGTACATCATAATCCTTGGGTAAGAAATCAAGATAAAATAAAATTGATCAGTCAAACCAATTATAAAGATATTTTAAAAATATTAGATGATAATTCAGATGTACCAAAACTATCAGATATGATAAATTTAGTTCCTGAAAATATGATTATATTTTTTCAAATCAAAAGAGCAGTAGATGTTGAACAAATATTAAACCAACTGATGATAAAAAATTATAAAATCAAAAATCATATCATCATGGGTTATTTAAGAAGAATTTTTGAAAGCAATAAATTAAATGGATTCAATATAGGCAAACATTACATTTTACCAAATGATTTTAATCTTAAAATTATTGATTATTATACTAAAAATAAAAATATAAATTGTAGTGTAGCGTCCCCTTCATGGAATCTTATAACTCAAAGACATATAAATCAAATACATAAAAGAAAATTAAACTCTGTAGTTTATTCTGTAAATAATGAAAGAATGTTTAGTAGACTAATTAACTATAATGTAGATGCAATTTACACCGATAATCTAAAAAAAATGATAAAAAAATTTAGATAATTTCAAAATATGGAATAAATTACGTATAACACATTCTTGTTTATATTGCCAAAAGTTAAATAAATTTACGATGTTGATCAATTATGAGCTTAAACGAGGAAAAAGACTTAAGTGTAAAAATTTATAAAATTGTGAATTTTTCAAGCGCTCATAAATTGGATTTACCATATCAAAGTAGATGTAACACTTTACATGGGCATAATTACAAATCAGAATTATGGATTAAGGGTAAATTAGATGAAAATGGAATGGTTATAGATTTTCATGATTTGAAAAAAGTAATTAAAAATATCGATCACATAAACTTGAGTGATAAATTTGAATGGCAAACCACAGCGGAAAATTTATCTAAATATTTATTAAATCAGATCTACCAATTATCACCAAATACTATAGAGAAAATTAAGGTAAGAGTATGGGAAACTGAAACTGCATATGCTGAAGTGAGTAAAAGTTTTAATAATTGAGGGGAAATTTGTGAGTAAAACATTCTTAAAAATAAATGAAATATTTTATTCAATACAAGGTGAGGGGTCTACAATAGGTACACCTTCGATATTTCTTAGATTAGCGGGATGCAATTTAAAATGTTATTGGTGCGATACTCCATTCACATGGTTGTATTCCAAAGAAATAAAAAATTTAATTGAATTAAAATTAATTGAAAATAATATTGAATATGATTTGAATTATTATTCGAAAGAAGAAGAGAGTAAAAAATTGAGTATTGATGAAATTATTGAAAAAATTTCTAAATTCCCAACAAAAAATATCATTATCACCGGAGGAGAACCATTGTTACAAGCAAAGAATTTGGAAAAATTATGTAAATTGTTAAATGAAGATAATTATAAGATAGAAATGGAAACCAATGGAACTATAAGACCATTTAATGAAGATTATGATATTAATTATAATGTATCTCCCAAACTTCAAAATTCATTAAATGAAAAAGATGTCAGATTTAAATCGGATATATTAAAAATCTTCAATAATTATGATTCAATTTTCAAATTTGTAATAAATGACTATGATGATATCACAGAAGTGTTAGAGATTATTCATCAAATAAACATAAGTAATGAGCGAGTATACTTAATGCCTGAAGGAAAAATAAAATCAGAATTGGAAAATAAATATTATTGGTTGATAGATTTATGTAAAAAATATAATTTCAAATATTCACATCGGCTACATATTGAATTATATGGAGATAAGAGAGGTGTTTAACGATGAATAGGTATTATAAATCAGAGGAATTAGGGTTTTTATTAATTATAATTGAATTACATAAAGAGCAAAATAAATTATTATTTTTATTAGATCCTTGGAAAACTGGATTAAAAGACTATGATTATTTTGATTACCCCATAAATGAGTTGAAGGTTAAATTAGGATTAGATAAATTAGTGATAACTGAAATTGATAATAATCAAGCAATACACATTTTAAGACAAAATTATGCGATATCTATTAATTTAGATATTACAATTGATAAAAGTCTTAAAAATATTTTAACCAAATTGAAAGTTTTTGATTATGAATATACTGGTGAACTTTATACGTGTTTTAATTGTGAGGAAGGACAACTCAATGATAATCAAATAAAGGAAATTGTAAAAATTGCTAAAGAGGATTTACAAAATAATTTGATTAATACTGACAAAGAAACTCAATATTACTTTATATGTAGTAAATGTGAGTCTGAGGTACAGAAATGACATATTGATTAATATGAATGGCGTGTATTTTAATCAAAATTATTGGTGAATATTATGAGCTCATTTGAATTTTTAAAATCAAATAGGACACCATATTTTTTGATGTTTTTTACAGTATTATTTTGGGGTTTATCTTGGCCGGTTGGATCTATTGTTGCCAAAGAATTTGGACCAAATGTATTCACGGCAGCTTTTATCAGATTTAGTATAGCAATACCTTTCCTGTTAATTTTTGCATTAGTTATCGATAAAGGAATAAAAATCCCTAAATCATATCTCCCAAAAATTGCAGTTTTAGGTTTGCTACAAATCACCATTTATAATTTCATGTATTTATCTGGGTTGAGATTTACGTCCTCGAGTGATGCATCAATTATAATAGCAGCAAATCCATCATTAACTGCGATATTCTCTTCAATATTGTATTCTGACGAAAAACTATCAATAAAAAGGTTAGTAGGGATTATTACTGCATTTTTAGGTGTAGTAACAATTTTTGTAGATTCACCTAATACAGATGTCGAAAATAGATTGCTAGGCAATATATTAATTTTTTTAGGAGCATTTGTTTGGGCACTTTACACTTCTTTTTCCAGACCTGTTTATGATAAAATTTCACCGTTAAGATTTCAAGTTTGGGCTACTATATTTGGGTGGTTAATGTTAGGGGTGATTTCATTATTCGAAAAACCATGGACATTAGAGTATACTCAAGAAGGTATTTCAGGCTTATTTTATTTAGGATTGTTTGCTGCAGCGATTAGCAATACCTTTTTTTCATATAGTGTGAAAAAAATTGGCCCAACTAAAACTGCAATATTTGTCAATACAGTCCCTTTAATTGGAGTTTTATCATCAATTATTATTTTAGGCGACAGTTTTTCTTTAGTGTATGTATTTGCATTTTTATTAATCGTGTTTGGAGTTAATGTGGTTAACAACTCTTGAAAATAGAATAGTTATTCCAAAATGCAAAAAGTAATATAAAATGATTTAATAAAAATAACTATGACTGAAAATGAGAAAAAGAAATATTTCATTAAAGTATCAACAGA
>Ga0255759_10001120_pt1 | contig 24210 bp, 15 predicted proteins | sample 101ome_20_FD_179959 | JGI IMG/M metagenome (GOLD analysis project Ga0255759, IMG submission 179959) | Coastal salt marsh microbial communities from the Groves Creek Marsh, Skidaway Island, Georgia - 101404AT metaG (version 2) | ecosystem: Environmental > Aquatic > Marine > Intertidal zone >...
AGTCAAAGACGAAGCAGAAACAGCTGTGAAAGCGTTAGCAACAGCTTTGAAAACTTTAGAAGAATCTATCCAATCCCAAAAAAAGCAAGCGGTTCAAGACTATCTAGACTATCTCAAAGGATTACTCTATAAAAAAAGTGATTCAGATCACACAACAACCATCCAAACCATCCAAAACTACAGTGACAATATGGATACACTTGCTACATGGTCTCAAGAAACAGAAACAGAAAAACAATTAAATAAAAATGAAGAACTGATCCGTTTGGCTTTTCTGAAAGATAAATTTGAAAGGAAGGGTACATCGGCCAAGTCAGAAGCGGGCTCAGAAACAACACCCACATATATTGAACAAATACAAACTGTTTTAGGTAAATTAAATATAGAAGATATTAAAGTCGAATTAGCCAAAGGCAAATTAGCCGATCTTTATAAAAAAGCTAAACAATCTACACCAACAGATGGATCTCAAAAAGCCAACCTCCCAAATATAGAAACGGTGATCGCGATGGTGACACTAAAAAAACAGGCAGGAAGTTTGAGGTATTATAATGACCCCACATCCAAAGGAAGAAAGTATACGGATTTTTTAAAGTCATATAGAACAGAAGATGTAATAGTAAGTCTTAAAGGTACTGGAATTCAATGGGCAACGGCTGATCTAGCAGGTGAATCTATAAACCAATGTTTTGCAGAACTCGTTAACGCATCTAAAAAAATTCCAACTCAGGAGCAGGTGGTCCAATATTTTATTTCGAAGCAACCAACAAAAGGCCTTTATAACCGATGGTCAGCGGGGACTGGAGCCGGTAAAACGGCGTTGATGACTATGATGCAATCAATGAATAAATCAAATGTTCATTTATTTTCACCAATTCCTGGTTTTGAAAATAAAATGAAACAAAAAACCAAAAAATTTCTGCAAGCTGTTGATACAGAATTAAACAGAATAAAAAGTGCCGAACAACCCTCTGCCGATTCTGAAAAACAAACAGAAACTGATACTATAGCCTTTATTTTTGACGAGAGGCATACATTTTCAGACTCAGAAAAAACAGAAAAACAAAACTTTATAAAAAACTTGTGTGATAAAATCAAAGATGATAATAAAAAGAAACTATTTAAAGCATCAATTGGGTATTCAGATGACCCAGACCTGGACAAGTCATCAAATGACTTAGTATACATATGCCAAGCATTTTTAAATAATATGAGTTTGAATATTGGCGTCCATCAGTATATTGCTACATCACCAGGGACAACCGCTTATCTAGCGCATTGGTTGTCAGGTGAATTAGAAGAACCAGAGGAATTAAAACTGGATAAAAATGAACTCAAGAATATAAAGTCTCATTTAGAAAAATTGCCATTTAATGATGCAACCCTTGGTCAACATAGAGATGCGGCAGTCTCACAAATTAACCAGTTGATAGCGATTGATCTTAATAAGAATTTGGAGAAATCAACAGAAACTATTGATTCTGTTTTGGGTCAATATTCTAAGAAACAACGGTACTTTTGGTTTAGTGATGAGACCCGTGTGCCTGACTTAGAGCAAGGTAGAACACGGGTTATTGTTAATCCAGACGGTTATACAATTAAACATGGTAAAAATCAAAATCAGTTCACTAGCAAAGACGAAGCAGTGAAGTTTTTGAAAGATAAAAAAGTAGAAAAAAATAAAATAGATTTTGTCTACTTTGGCGAGAACTGTTATGGCCATGATTTTGATGAGTTTTCTAGTTCTTCTAAACAACGTGCAGACGGTGATGATCCAGCTGTAGAGTTTCATATTCAATCAGAAAATTTAATGACACCAGGTGCGTCCATGAATGTGGTTCAATTTATTGGGCGGTATCGCAGATCTGGAGAAGAATCACTTGGAAAAATCCAATACTACGGTCAACAAGAAAGAGAAGAAATAATAGAGCACTTAAACAAAGATTTGAATATAGATCCCTATGCTAAAGATATGCTCAACATGATGGTTATATCACAACGGGCAAAAGTTAAAATGGATATTGTTGACAGTCTTTTAAGTGTTGATAAAAACAACAATACTGACAAGGATGCAGTTGATTTTATTTCAACATTGCAAGATCTTGCGCTAGAGCGAATTGATAAAAACAAGTTTATAAATAAGATGCAAAGCATTTTCCCATGTGGTGGATATAAGAAATATAGTAAACAATTCACAGATGTTGTTACAGTGCTAGAACAAACAGAATTGGATGAAAATTACCCTAAAAAATTAAAAGACAAGATAACGGCCTTAATAAATGCCCTAAAGCCTCAAACAAACCTTACCGTAGATCAACAAAAGAAGCTGCTTGAGGCTAAGCAACAGGCTTTTCATGAGTTGTGTAAGAAGAAAGAAAATTCACATTCGAAGAAATTTATTAAGTTTGATTCATTTGAATCAATCAAGCAGGATGTTTCTAAATATTATAAAGAAAATTCAGATCAATATAAAGCAAAATCAAATTTAGAATTGCCTCAAATTTTAAATGACACCGAAAAAGACAATATTAACTATCTTGCAAAAATTAAAGATGATATTCAACAAACCATTACAAATGAAGAGGTAAAAAAACAATTTTCACAATGGTTTGATAATAATATTAAATCAGAACTATTAGAAGTTGGTCAAGGCTCAGGCCCAAGAGAAGAAAAATACAAACAACTTTTAGCAATAATCCAGGAAATGGTCGTAGACTTGAGTGCTCTGGAACAAAAAATAGAGACAGGTGATTCTCAGAATGATTATGGCATTGATCAACTTAATCATTTGAAGCAATGTTATTCATTGGAAACGAATAGGTTACAGAATCGAGCTGACGCTGAAGCCGCGGAGAAAAAGTATGAAGAAATTTTAACCCAATTCACAGGAATTAAAGCAAAATGCTTAGAATTGCCAGAAAAAGTAAAAGAAGCAGTCCAATATACAGAGAGCAATATTGAAACACTTAAAACTGAAGTGAATACAACAAAGGAAAATTGTAATAAACTTAAACAAAATCTAGATACAGTCAAGAACAATGTTCCATTAGACAAAGGAAAATACAAAAACCCTGAGGAAATATTAAAAGAATTTCAAAAACTGGTTGAAAAATTAGAAGCAGATGAGAAAACTTTAGAGAATCTTATCCAAGTCGCCAAAGCGAAAAATAAATATAAAGAAATTACAGAAAGCGCAAAAACATTGAAACAACAAATAGAAAATGCAATAAAAGCAGAAAAAAAACTAGGACCACCTTCAATTAAATACATTCAAACGAGACAGGAGAGATTAGAAGAAACCAAAAAAACAAAAAATACATCATTTGTAGAAATTGAAAAACGTCTACAAAAAGCCATTGAGGACTACAGTGCAGTGCTTAATGAATGGGGGGGTGAAGAAGCCAAGAAAGAAGCAGAAACAGCTGTGAAAGAGTTAAGAAACACTAATACACAGTTAAGTAGTGCTCAAGTCCCCGCCGCCGCCGCCGCTGCCGAAGCTAAAGACGCTCCCAAATCAGCCGCTACCAAAGCCAAAGCCAAACCCAAACCCAAAGCCAAATAATAGCCTCACCCCCCCGCTAGTTGATGCACTCGGGCAATGGCTTTGCCCAATTGAATCTGAGCCTGGTGGGCGCGGTACTGGCTTTGGGTGTATTTTAACTGTGCATCCCGAAACACCAACGCAGACACTTGCCCCGCATGAAACAACGCCTGCGTGCGGTCAAAATTCCGCTTCGCCACCCGAACTGTCTCCAATTCATGCGCCTCCAACGTCCGCGTGCGGTCATAATCCACCAAAGCTTGGGCCCATTGGGCCTGCACCAATTGCCGGACACGGGCTCTGTTTAAATTCGTTTCAGCATGGGTCAGCGTCGCAGCATCCCACGCCTGTTTATGGCGCCATCCAGTGAATGACCACTGGGCCTCGAGGGTATTGATCGGCTCCCGGGTGTCTTGCATCGTATGCCGAACCGTGACACTGGGGAAAATGGCACCCAGCACCAACTGTTTATCCAATTGCGATAACCGATGCGACTGCTCAGCAATGCGAATGGCCCGATTCTGACGAATGCCGGAAGTGGGCACGGACAGGGGGGCTGGTAATTCGGCCGTGAGCGGGGTATCTAGGGCTTGGTTGAGCTGTTGGTTGAGCTGAATTTCGGCGGATTTTCGTGCCGCTAACGCGTTTTGGAATTCTGTTTTGTCTGTATTCAAATCCACAGTCGCATTGAGTACCGCCAACTGGGACTCTCCGCCCAGGCCCGCCCGAATCCGGACACGGTTGAGACGGTCTTCCGATAGGGCAACAACCGATTCAGCAACGGCCAGCCGATACTGGGTCTCCACCAGGTCATAAAACGCCAATGTGGTGGTATACAGGGTGGTTTCCAAGACCTGTTCGGCTTGCAGTTGAGTCAGATCGGCCAACGATTTGTTTTTGCGCCACTGGGTAATGCCGGTGAGTCCCGCAAAGAGGGTTTGCTGAATAGTCCCGGTGGTCTGTTTGGTTTGGGTGTTGATGCCGGGGGTTCTGGCGGGTTGATTCGTCTCGGTTTGGCGAACGGTGATGGTGGGTAAGAGATTCGCTTGACTCAGGCTGGTTTGGGTCTGGGCACGGGCTGCTTGGGTATGGGCAATCTGGATGGCATAATTGTTGGCCAAGGTTTGTTCAAGGGCCGCATCTAAGGTTAGGGTTGCTTGCGTGTGGGTACACAGCCCAACCCACAGTGAAACAAGGAAAATCCAGCGGCTCATGGGGTGTTTTGTACAGGCATGCCCACGTAGGCACCGGGTACCGGCTTTGACAAAATGATCCGATTATCCGGGAGGCCCCGCACCAAGAGGGTATCGGTTTCGCGCAAGACGACGGTCACGGGATAGGCGACCAATGTGGCGGCATCCACGCCATAAACGGCGGTATTGTTGACGAGGAGCTGTTGATCAATGCGCATCACGTTGGGGATGGGTCGGGTGGTGGTGGTCATGGAGACGTGGGTGCCATCGCGAGCGTTGGTTTTAGGCGGTAAGGCCACCGTAATGGGGACACTTTGGGTGCTGGGGTCGATGTTGGCGTTGATGGCGGTGAGGGTGCCGGTCCAGGTTTGGTTCAGTGCTGTGGCAGCCACCTGAACGGGGCTGTCAGGATCTAGAAATTGCGCCTGTTCCATACGAACGGCACTGTGGATGTTCAGCTGGCTGAGGTCCATGATGGTTCCCAAGGGCTGCCCGGGGGATACGTAGGTGTTGGGGCGAACGGCACTGGTTTTCACGGCGCCATCAAATGGGGCGATTAAGGTGTATTTTTCCAACACAACGGCCTGCTTTTGGATGGCATAATAATCGCTTAAAATGCCTAGGGCGGCCAAGCGATAGCGGATGCGGGTATCGCTGTTGGGCAATTCGGGCAAGGGGTGGTCCAGTTGGATTTGGCTTAAAAATTGTCGCCATGGGGGGGCTTGGTCGGGGTAGTCGATGTCTAACTCGGCGATGAGTTGAATAATGCGGGTCATGAATGCGCTGGTGGCCGCATTGAGCTGATAGCGTTGCTCGCGGTTATCGATGGCAATGAGAATATCGCCTTTTTTGAATGGAATCCCAGATTGAAACTGCACGCGAGTGGGTTGAATAACGCCAGGGACAGCCGCTACCCAGTTCACGGTATCCACGGCTTTAATTTGGCCGTAGACAACGAGGCTGCCGCGGTGGGTTTGGTTGCGGACGGGTTGGGTGTCCACGATGGGGATGCGGGCCGGTGGGGGGGGTTGTGCCGGGTCGCTATCGGGTTGTCCCAGGGTGTGGTTGAGCATGGCAATGGCGAGTATAAGACCAAGGCCAAGGCCAAGGCGAACCCAGGTTACAGATTTAATCATACGGTGTCTCCTTTTTTTAATGACTGATACACGTGGGCGTGCTGATACGCTGGCTCCACCTGTTCGGGGGTGACCCAATGGCCGGTTTTGAGCCAATGAAGTCCGCGGCGGCACGCATTGAGGCCCAGCAACAATGGCGGGGCGATGACCAAAATGCTCACGGTGGTGATGATAAGCCCATAGGCAACCGAAATGGCCATGGGGATGAGAAACTGCGCTTGGCGGCTGGTTTCAAAAATCAAGGGGCCCAGGCCGCAAATGGTCGTTAAGGAGGTTAAAATAATGGCTCGGAATCGGGTGGTTGCCGCGGTGATGATGGCTGTGTTGAGCGGATCGCCGTCACGAATGCAGCGGTTAAAGCGATTAATCAACACAATGGCATCATTAACGGTGATGCCGGTGAGGGCGATGATCCCGTAGGTGGATAAGATATTAATGCTAATGCCGTGAATGGCGTGCCCCCAAGCGACGCCAATGAAGCTGAAGGGGACTAGCAGGATCACCAGGCTGGCTTGTAAAAACGAGTGCAACCCCACGCTAATGACAATAAACATGGCTGAAATTAGTACCAGCAAGACAATTTTAGCCGATTGGGTGGTTTTATCGGTTTCGCGTTTTTGGCCCCCAAAGGTGGCGGTTAGCGTGGGGTATTGGGTCAATAAGGGGGCCACGATGGTGGTTTGGATATCGGCTAAAATGGGGGGGAGCGGGGCTTGGGTGTTGGCCAAGGCGGCGGACACGGTGGCTTCTCGGAACCCATCTAAGTGGTTGATTGCCAAAACCCCGTGTTGGATTCGGAAGTCTGCCAAGCTGCTGAGGGGGTAGCGCTGGCCCGAATCGGTATAAATTTGCATGCGTTCCAGGTTGGCAATGGATTGCCGTTCGGACTCGGTGTAGCGGACCCGAATTTTCACATCATCGTCGCCACGTTGCAAGCGCTGGGCTTCATATCCAAAAATATTGTCGCGGATTTGTTGCAAAATTTGTTGGCTGGTGAAGCCCAATCGGTAGGCGTTGGGTTTTAGGTCAATGTGAATTTCACGCAGGCCTTGGGCATCGGCTTCCACCACGTCTTTGAGTTTGGGGTGGGCCATGAGTTTGGCTTTGAGTTGGGCTTTGGCGGTAGCGAGCGTGTTGGGATTGTCTCCCAGGAGTGAGATTTCAACGGGTTTGCCAAAAAAGGATCGAGAGCCAAATTCAAGGGTCTGGGCCTCGGGGATGGTGCCCACGGCGGTGCGTAAGGCTTCGGTAATGCGAAAGCTTTCTAAATTTCGGGTTTCGCCATCGAGTAATTGGAGGAAGACTTGGCCTTTGTGATCGGCGGTGAGTTGTTTGGTAATGGCTAAAATAATGGGTTTTTGATCGGCTCGTTTGGCTTGAAAGGCTTGGTTAACTTCGATAGCCTTGGCCTCAATGGTATCCAGCCAATAGAGGGTGCGTGTTTCACTGGAACCGGGGGGCAAGGCCAATTGGACGGTAATGGCATCGGAATCGACAAAGGGGAAAAATGTAAATGGAATCCGACCACTTTTAACAGCTGTCAGGGTCAGCATGAGCAACCCGACGGGTACCAGGACCGTTAGGATGCGATGGCGGCACACCAGTGTAAGCGCGCGTGCATAATGTGTGTAGCGCAGGGTATCGACCCAGGTATTAAACCGGTGTTTGAGTGCCCCAATGGGGCGGGGGGTGCTATGGGCAATATGGGCCGGTAAAATCAGGGCGCCCTCCAGCCACGAAATAGCGAGTGTAATAATAACCACCACGGCCATATCGTTGAGAATATCCGAAATGCGGCCATCGATGAAAAAAAAGGGCATAAACGCAATCATGGTGGTCAGGATGGAAGCGGTAACCGACGGGAGGACTTCCACGGTTCCGGTGATGGCGGCGTCGAGCCGGTTCATGCCGGATTCAATTTTTTGGTAAATATTTTCGGCAATAACAATGCCATCATCGACCAAAATCCCCACCACCACAATCATGCCAAATAGGGAAATGACGTTGATGGTTAAGTCGATAAAACCGCCCACAATAAACAGGCCCATAAAGCATAAGGGGATGCTGAGTGCGACCCAAAAGGCGATGGACAGGTTTAAAAACAAGCCCAGGACACCCAAGACCAGGCCAAAGCCCATGAGGCCGTTTTTAGAGAGTAAGGCGATGCGTTGGCGCAGGCTAATGCTGCGGTCATCGCTGATGTAGGCTTGGATATCGGTGTGGGTTTGATTGAAGGTGGTTGCATACTGGCGAACAGTGCGAACAATGTCCAAAATATCTTCATTGGGTGTTTTATTAATGGCAATGGTCACGGCTGGCTGGCCGTTGTAAAACACGGCGTAAGGGGTATTGGCCCAGGCGTCGGTGACGGTGGCGATATCGGTTAATCGCACGACACTGCCATCGGGGTTGGTTTTGACAATAATACTTCCCAATTCGGCAGCGGTGTAGCGTTTGGTATTGCTTCGGATGAGAAAGGTTTCGTTGCGTTGCTCAATTTGCCCGCCGGTGATTTCGATGTTGGCATTGCGAATGGCTTGGCCCACGGCACGAATGCTTAGGTTGTGGGCCAGTAGATTGGCTTCGGTGACTTGGACGTCGATTTCTTCATTGGGAAAGCCGCTGAGCTCAATGATGCTAATTTTACCGGAGGCTCTTAGGTCGTTTTCAATTTTTTTGGCGGTTGTTTTGAGGACTTTGAGGTCGGTATCCCCGGTGAGTACGATGCGAATGGCCCGGTCAATAATTTTGGTTTTGCTAATGATGGGGGGTTCCATGCCGCTGGGGAAGGTGCTGATGCGGTCAATGGCTTGTTTAACGTCTTCCAGGACCGTTGCGCCGTTGGCTGTTTTTTTGAGTTCAAGGGTTAGGCTTCCGCGGTTTTCGTACGATTGGGACGTCATCCGGGCGATGCCGTCCAGGTTGGTTAAATTGGATTCAATTTTTAAAATAATCCCCCGTTCGATTTCTTCGGGGGATGCCCCGGGGTAGGTGGCTGAAACGGTGATGGTTTTGGGGTCAATGGGTGCAAAAAAAGAGCTGTTGAGGCTATTGAGGGATACCAGACCAAACCCCACCAGCCCGATCATAATGGCTCGGACCCAAATGGGGTTTTGAATAAAAAACGCGATAACGCGGGTCACCGCCGTTTTTTTGCGTAGGTAATGATGGGCCGATCGTTGCTGTTTTTTAGATTGCGCACGAGTGTTTCGGCGTGATCAAACGGTAAATTTACAAATGAAAAGTTTTCCATGATTTGAATTTGTCGGATATCCGAGTCTTTAATTTTAACATGGGTTTTGATTAATGCAATAATGCCTTTGGGTGTTATTTTGTCGCGTTTGCCTTTGGCCACAAACAAGCGGGCTTTTCCGTGGCTGTCCATGCCCCCGTCTCGGCCTTTTTTTCCGGATTTAACGGACGTGTCAATATCGGCATATTGATCGGTACTAAGTACGCTGTCAAAACAGTGTTGTAAAATGGTGGCAACCGTGGTGGTTGGGTCGGCATCGGTGAGTAGTTCTTCGGCCCATTGGCGGTATTGGTTGCCCACACGGGTATCGCGTTGAGATTCCAATCGATCGGTAATGCTTTTTTTCTTGTTTTCAACAATTTCAGACACGGCCGGTAATTGACGGCGTTCGATTGTTGTTTTGGCCAGTTTTTGAATGAATACCAGTTGGCGGTATTCGTTGCTAGTCATGAGGGTAATAGCGGTACCGCTTTGGCCAGCCCGGCCGGTTCGGCCAATCCGGTGCACGTAGCTTTCTGGGTCTTGGGGTAGGGCATAATTGATAACGTGGGTGAGGTTGTCTACATCAATCCCACGAGCGGCCACATCGGTAGCGACTAAAATATGAATCGTTTTTTTTCGGAACCGGCTGAGCGTGCGTTCCCGTTGGGTTTGGTTGATATCGCCGTGAATCGGCTCGCTGGTATAGCCGCGTTGAATCAGTTGGTTGTTGATCTCATCGACATCGCGCTTGGTTCGGCAAAAGATCATGCCATAAAACCCCACTTGATGGTCAATAATGCGGCACAACGCTTCGAATTTATCCCGATTTTTAACCTCAAAGTACAGTTGCTCGGTGAGGGGGGTAGTGACGGCTTTGGACTTGATTTTGATGTGTTCGTAATCGGGGATATAGTTGGCGGCCAAGGTTCGGATGCGATCCGGCATGGTGGCAGAAAAGAGTAAAATTCGGGTATCTTTAGGGGTGTATTCCATAACCGATTCAATGTCTTCGATAAAGCCCATGTTCAGCATTTCATCGGCTTCATCCAAAATCAAGTAGCGCGCTTGATCCACGCGCAAGGTTTTGCGTTTTAGATGGTCAATGACCCGGCCGGGTGTCCCCACAACGATGCAGGCCCCACGCTTGAGGGCTCGGCATTGGGTGTCCATAGGTTGTCCGCCATACACGGGAATAATGGTGTTTTTGTTTTGCCCCGACAGGGAGACCAATTCGGCACACACTTGGCCGGCCAATTCCCGAGTGGGCACTAAAATTAACGCTTGGGTATGCTTGGCACTAAAATCCAGTGTATCCAGAATGGGCAAGCCAAATGCGGCGGTTTTTCCGGTCCCTGTTTGGGCTTGAGCAATAATATGATTGGTGCCGTTCAGAATGCGCGGAATGGTTTCAGCTTGAACGGGTGTGGGGTGTTGAAACCCTTTGGCTGTGATGGCAGCCAGTGTTTCTTGGGATAATCCCAATTCAGAAAATAAAATAGTTTGACTCATAATGTTAACCTCGTAGTTGTATGTTTAGTTCGTTGAGTTGATCGGCGTGGACCGATGCCGGTGCTTTGGTGAGCGGGCATACGGCCATCCGATTTTTAGGAAATGCGATCACGTCGCGGATGGACTCGGTTTGGCACAACATGGCAACGAGCCGGTCCAATCCGACAGCCATGCCCCCATGCGGTGGGGTTCCGTATTGTAACGCCTGGATAAAAAACCCAAATTTTTCGTGGATGTCAGCATCGCTCAGTCCGGCAATATCAAAGACTTTGTTTTGAATGGTGGCATCGTGAATCCGAATGCTACCCCCCCCAATTTCCTCCCCATTGATGACCAGATCGTAGGCCCGAGCGGTGATGCTTAGGTACTCAGCTTCCGTTGTGAGTTGGGTAATATCGGTGGTGGGTTGTGTGAATGGGTGATGCAACAAATTAAGTTGCCCGTTGCGTTTTTCAAATAGTGGAAATTCGGTAATCCAACAACCGATGACTTTTTGGGTATCAATTAAATCTAAATCCCGAGCGACATGCAGGCGTAAGCCGCCCAAAACATCGTGCACTACCTGTGGGTCGGTATCGGCAATAATCATGATCACATCATCGGATTCAGCAGCCATGGCCGTTTTGAGGTTGGCTTGTTCTGTATCTGAAAAGAATTGCAGCACGCTGGATTCGAGTTGGTTGTTCACAACCCGCAACCACGTCATCCCTTTACCCCCCAACTGCGGGACGACTGTTTTGGCATAATGGTCTTGGAGTCGGCTTTTGCTTAAGTTGGGGGACTGCTTGGGGAGTCGAATGCCTTTGATGCAGCCCCCGTTGTCTAAAATGCTTCGAAAAATTTTGTAGGCTGTCTCGCCAAATACTGAGGATAAGTCAACAAACTCAAGACCAAATCGCAGATCGGGCTTATCACTGCCGTAACGGGCTATGGCATCGGCATAGGTTAGGGTGCGAATGGGTTGTGTAAAAGGGAGATTCGCTTCGGCAAATAATGTCTGCATCAGGGGATTGATTAAATCCATAATAAAGTGCTCATCAATGAAGCTGGCCTCAAAGTCCAACTGGGTAAATTCGGGTTGTCGATTGGGGCGGAGGTCCTCATCGCGGAAACACCGTGCAATCTGCATGTAGCGGCCCAAGCCACTCATCATGAGCAATTGTTTAAACAGTTGGGGGGATTGTGGCAGGGCATAGAAACTGCCATCGTGCACGCGGCTGGGCACCAAGTAGTCACGAGCGCCTTCGGGCGTGCTTCGGGTGAGCATGGGGGTTTCAACTTCGATAAAGTCATGCTGGTCAAAGTAATCGCGGATGGTTTTGACGATGCGGTGCCGTTGGATTAACCGCTGTTGCATGGTGGGCCGGCGCAGATCCAGATAGCGGTGTTGCAATCGAATATCTTCATCGACACTGTGGGTGTCTTTCTCACTCACAACAAACGGGGGTGTTTCAGCGGTATTGAAAACGATGAGGCTGGTAATATGCACTTCAATCTCGCCGGTGGGCATGTCGGGGTTTTTAGCCGATGCCTCGCGTTCAACCACAGGGCCCGTGACCCCAATCACGTACTCGCTACGCAGTTGTTTGCTTTGGGCGTAGTGAGGATTGTCCTGATCCACAACCACTTGCACGATACCGGTGTGATCCCGCAAGTGAATGAAAAGCAATTGGCCATGGTCGCGAACCACGTCCACCCAACCGTTGAGGGTTACGGTTTCCCCGATCGTTTGGCTGCTTAGGTGACCGGCTAGCCTGCGTTGTTCATTCGTCATCTATCTAGAATACTGGATACGGGTGCGTTTGTCGAGTTTATTCAGCAATAGACTGGGCAAAATTTAGGCGTTAAATCGTTTGGAACCCGTCTTGGAAATAAATGCCGTCGTCTTGGTCATTGGGGTTATCGAGCATTAGGTTTTGTTCGATGATGTCAAAGACATTGCCGGCGGGGCTTTCCCAGTATTGGTTTTGGTCCTCGCCATACAATTCGTAGGGGCTGTATCCTTGATCGTAGTCGTTGTAGTGCTGGTAGTCGTCGTGGGTGGGGTCGGTTTCATCGATGTAGTAGGTATCGGACTCGATAATCAAAATGTCCACGTTACCGGCGTACAGTGGGGTTGCGTTTATGGGCAATGTGGCGATTTCGATTGCGAAGCTCAGAATTAAGAGTGCTGACATAACCGGAACCAATAGGGTTCTGCAGGTTATGGATCGGGCTGTGTGTGTGTTCATTGTATCGTCTCTATAGTACTCTCTTAATATAGAGAACTATAGTATATACTATGCTTGCGCATCAACTCAATACTTGGTAAAATACTGCCAAGTTTATCACCATGGTTGAAGCAATTATAACAACGTTAGTCGGTTGGGTTTGGTATTATCCAGTTACAGGGCTGTGTCTGTGTCTGGGTGTTTATTATACCCTACGGTTGCGCTTGATTCAGCTTCGGTCCTTTTCCCATGCGTTGGCCTTGGTTCAGGGTCGGTACGATGATCCCAATGAAACGGGTCAAATCACCCATTTTCAAGCCTTGTCGGCGGCGCTCTCCGGGACCATTGGCTTGGGCAACATTGCGGGGGTGTCCATTGCGATTGCTATGGGGGGGCCGGGGGCTATTTTATGGATGTGGTTGGTGGGGTTTATTGGGATGGCGACAAAATATGCGGAATGTTTTTTAGGCACGCAGTATCGGCATGTGGACACTAAAACGGGTGTCGTCTACGGTGGCCCGATGTATTATATTGAAAAAGGTTTGGGGCCACGCTGGCGCCCGTTGGCTTTAATTTACGGTTTTTTTCTAATGTTGGGGGCGTATGGGGCGGGCAATTTGTTTCAAGCCAATCAAGCGGCTTCGGTATTGGCGACTCATCATGGGATTCCGGCGTGGGTGACGGGTTTGGTGTTGATGGGGGTTGTGGGGGTGGTGATTGTGGGGGGAATTGGTCGGATTGGTCGGGTGGCGGCTCGTATTGTTCCGGTGATGTGTGCGGTGTATTTGATTGCGGCCATTATCATTTGTGTGATGAATGCGCAGCACATTCCAACTGTTTTTTCTATTATTGTGTATGATGCGTTTACGGGCAGTGCGGTGGCGGGTGGCTCCGTGGGCATGGTGATGATTTGGGGGGTCCGGCGGGGGGTGTTTTCCAATGAAGCGGGGTTGGGTTCGGCTTCTGTGGCGCATGCGGCGGTTAAAACAAATTACCCGATTCGGGAAGGGGTTGTGGCGACGTTGGGGCCTTTGATTGACACGATGATTGTGTGTACGGCCACGGCGATGGTGATTATTATGAGTGGGTATTTTGGGGATGGGCGGTATTTTCAAACGGGCAATCCGGTGACGTTTGACCGGGTGGCGATGACGCAGACCCAGTGGCACGTTACGGATCAAGCACCGCCCAATCCGTTGGCGTTGGCGCCGCATTATTCGGGGAATGTATTGGCTTTTTTGGGCCATGTGGTTCAGCGCTCGGAGCGGATTGTCTTGGACCCGGCCAGTACGGCAACGCATTTGCGGTTTGCGAGCATGGGGTCGGGCAATCGGTGGGTGCGTGTGTATGACTCGGTGGATGCGGCCAAGCCGGTGGTAGCGGTTCAGTTGGTGCAGACGGCGGCAACTTCGGCGGGTCAGTGGATGGTTCGGGATTCGGAGCAGTGGGATTATGTGGTATTGGATTTGGCTCAATGGGGGCTGGCGGATCGGGTGAATCAGCCCATTTGGGTAGAATTTCAATCGGATCGGCCGTGGCATATTGATCAATTGATGTGGGTGCAATCGTTATCCGGTATTGACTTAACGGTGGTGGCGTTTGATCACTTCTTTACGGGATTTGGGTCTATTTTTCTAGCGATTGCGGTATTATTTTTTGCCTATTCAACCTTAATTACGTGGTCGTATTATGGGGAAACTGCGGTTGTGTATACCTTTGGCAAGCGGTTTGTCCCGGTGTTTAAGGTGGTATTTATTGGGGTTGTATTTTTGGGTGCGGTATTAAACTTATCGGTGGTCTTGGGCTTATCGGACTTGGCCATTGGGCTGATGGTGATTCCAAATGGGATTGCGTTGCTGATGCTGTTTCCGGTTGTTCGCACGCATACGAAGCAATATTTTGAGCAACTCAAGCGGGGGTTTAAGTAGCGTGTTGCAGTTGCCGAAACTGTAAGGCTTCCGTAATATGTTGGGTTTCAATGGTGTCGCTGTCGGCGAGATCGGCAATGGTTCGTGCGACACGAATTAACTTTGTAAATGTTCGTCCGGTTAGCAGTCCTTTGTCCATAATATGATGCATCAGTTGTTGGCAGCTATCGTTGAGCGCAAAGCAGTCTTCTTGAATAGCGAGTTGGGCATTTTGCCAGGGGGCTTCGTTGGGCTGGGTCCGGCGGGCCTGTTGCCGTTGGATGGCCATGGCAACCCGATCTTTAATCACACGGGATGTTTGGGTGTCTGGACTGGCATGGGGGTTAATGAGTGCCGCCTGATCGGGTCGTGGAATGGTGCAAATAATGTCAATTCGGTCTAGCAAGGGGCCGGATAATTTTTGATAATACCATTTGCGTTTGTATTCGGGGCAGGTACACGATTGTTTGGTATCGCCCCAGTAGCCGCATGGGCAGGGGTTCATCGCGCCCACAAGCATAAAATTGGCGGGATAGTTTAGTGAAAAATTGGCCCGAGATACGGTAATGGCATGGGATTCTAATGGTTGTCGCAAGGCTTCTAAGACTGGGCGTTGGAATTCCGGTAGTTCGTCTAAAAACAAAATGCCGTGGTGGGCGAGGCTAATTTCTCCGGGGCGTGGGGATCGGCCACCGCCCACCATGCCGGCGTAGGAAATGGTGTGGTGGGGGTCTCGGAACGGCCGGTCTTGGCAGGGCGTATCCCCATCAAGTTTGTGCCGGGATATACTCATGAGTTTATACACGTCAATGGATTCATCGTGGGTCAGCTTGGGCAAAATGCTGGGCAATCGTTTGGCTAACATGGTCTTGCCCGATCCGGGAGGGCCAATGAATAAAATATTGTGTCGGCCAGCGGCGGCCAATTCACAGGCGCGTTTGCCCATGTGTTGGCCCCGAACATCGGCATAGTCTAGCTGGGTGGCACTGGCAACCAAACGCGTGGGTTTAGGGGGTTGCTGAGGGACGGTTCCGGTTTGGTAGTATTCGCATACATCCATGATGCTTTGAATGGGAATAATGTGAATGCCTTTAATCAAGGCGGCTTCGTGGTAATTGTCGGCGGGGACAAAGACACGGGCAATTTTATTGGCTTTGGCCATATCGCAAATGGAGACAATGCCATGAACGGGCCGAAGGGCGCCGCCTAGGCTTAGCTCGCCCACAAACAAGGAGGCTTCATCGGCAGGTAGTTGACCGGTGGCTTGTAAAATTCCCATGGCAATTGGCAAATCAAGTAAAGGGCCCTCTTTTTTAATTTCAGCTGGGGCCAAGTTAATCGTATAGGCTTGCAGCGGGTACTTAAACTGAGACTGTTTGATGGCGGATCGAATGCGAATACGGCTTTCTTTAACAACGGTATCGGGCAAGCCAACAATGGTTTCGCCAGGCAGCCCGTTGTGGGCGTCAATTTCAATAACAATAGGTAGCGCGTCAATGCCGGATAATGTTGTGCCCAAGGTTTTGGATAAAGCCATAATGACTCAGTGTACCGAGCCTGGAGAATAACGTCAAGTTTTAAATTGTTTATTCAAAAATAACAAACGACTGAATGCCTTGGGTATTGAGTTCCTGTTGTTTGGTTTTCGCATCGGCTTTGCTTGTGTAGGATCCCAATAAAATGCGATACACCGTTTTATCGCCCAATGCGTTTTCCCAAATAATGTAGTTGGTTATACTGGCGATGCTGGATGCTTTTTGTTTGGCTAATTCTTGAGTTTTAAATACGCCCATAACAACATGGTAATTTTGTTTGGGGGGTGGGGTTGAAACCGCTCGGTTTCGAATGGCATCAAATCCGTCGCGTTCTTGCCAAACGTAGCTAATGATGCCCCGTTTGGCGAGTTTTTCAACGGCGGCTTGGCTTTCATTCTCTGTGGAATAGGCGCCCACTTGAGCAACGTAAATGCCGTTGTTTTCCCAAATATAGGGGGACAGGCCAGCGCTGGCTGCTTGAGCGGCTGCATAATTGGGAAATGCCCCCAAAATTACTTTGTAATAGGTGGTGGGTTTGGGTTTATCGACATGAAAGCCGTCAAATCCATCAGCAGGGTGCCAACACCGAGCCAAAATGCCGGTTTTTTTGAGCTGGAGGACTTGGCTGTCGCAGTCACTGCGTGTGGGGTAGGCCCCCAGTTGAATCGCATACAAGGGGGGGTCGGCTTGGTTCACTTCCCAAATATACGATTCAATGCCTTTCGTAGCGAATTGGTTGGCGTGTGTTTCAGCCGCTTGGTATCCGAGATGGGTGCTGGTAATGAGCTTATAGTCAAACCGTTCGGGCACCCGTGGCATTGGGTTTTCGGTGGTGGGTTCTATAACAGCGGGTGGGGGTACGGAAGCTGGAACGGTTAGGGGTCGGGTTGGTTGGTTTTTCGAGGACACAAAATGCCCTAAAAACACCAAGGCAATGGTGCTTATAATCATGATAATACTCACAACAGCGAGTCGAAACCATTTGAAATTGGGCATGGTTCGGTAGCCTTGCATGTCGCCCATGCCGTCGTTGTAGTTGCGGTTATCGGCGCCCACAGGGTTTAGTCGTCAATGCGGGTCACAGACTCAATGACAACCGGTTCAACGGGTACATCTTGGTGATAGCCTTGGGTATGCGTATCAACGCCAGCAATCGCATCAACCACATCCAGATCCGATTCTACAACTTTGCCAAACACACAATAGCCATAACCGGCTCGGCTTTCATCTCGGTGGTCCAGCATGGTGTTGTCAACTAAGTTTACAAAAAATTGGCTTGTGGCTGAATCCACATCGCTCGTTCGGGCCATGGACAGGGTTCCACGTTTATTGCTTAGCTGGTTGGTTGCTTCATTTTTAATGGGCGCTTGCGTGTCTTTTTCATCAAACGTTTCGGTGTAACCGCCACCTTGAATGACAAACCCGGGAATAACACGGTGAAAGATTGTGCCGTCAAAATGACCGCTGTCCACGTAGGCCAAAAAATTCTCAACGGTTTTGGGGGCTTCCTTTTTGAATAATTCAATGGTGATGCTGCCCTTGCTGGTTTCCATACGAATCATGGGATTGTCACCGCCACCAAAAAATCCAGTAATGAATGGGATGGCCAATAAAGCGCCGATAACGGGTGTGTATTTCATGATGTAAACTCCTTATTACTATTCACAATAATGCTCAAAAAATCCAGCTCAGAGACGCTGGCTCGCCCAACGAGAAACCCATCCACACTGGGTTGTTGGATCATGCTTTTGCAGTTGTCTGCGTTAACCGACCCGCCGTAAATGACGCGAATCGACTCACTGGGGGTTACGGGAAACAACTGCTGCAGGGCCTTGTTAATGTGTTGATGCACGGTTTCGATTTCCGATAAACTGGGGATAATATTGCTCCCAATGGCCCAAATGGGTTCATAGGCAATAATCAATTGATCCGGAATAGCGGGAAAGTCTGAAAACACAGCCGTTAGTTGGGCTTCAATAAAGGCGAGTGTTTGTTTGCTTTGGTAGACAGTCAAGGGTTCGCCTACGCAAAAGATGGGGGTGATGCCGTTGTCCATGGCCATCACGAGTTTTTCTTTTAGCATAGCATCGGTTTCTTGGTTGCCTTGGCGGCGTTCCGAATGGCCAATAATGCTATACTGGCAGCCTAAATCGTTCAGAAGGCTGTGGGACACGTCACCGGTATGAGCGCCGGCATCCCAGGCTGAAATATCCTGGGAACCCAGCAAAATTCCGTTGGATGTTTGTTGGTGAAAGGGCAATACTTGGCTGATGGCACCCAGCAACGGGAATTGGGGGCAAATAACCACGATTTGGTTGGCCTGTGGAACGTGGTGATCCACCAAGGCTTTGGCTAAGGCGATGCCATCGGTTAGCCCCAAATACGATTTCCAATTTCCAATGATTAGACGCGATTTCATAGAGCCAATAATACCATTAAAAGTGCTGAAATAATAGTTGCGCATTTTAATATAATGCTGCCGTGGGGCCCCACCAAGTCCTTAAACGCATCGCCCATGGCATCGGCGCGCACAATGGCGGTGAAGTTTGTGCTTTGGGGGCCACCCAGGCGGCCGGAGGCAATGGTTGTTTTAATATGCCCGAGGGTTTCGCCAGTATTGGACCAGTAGTAGGTTTGGACCAGATTGTTGATCAAAATACCCAGGCTAAATCCCAAAACGGCAGGGGCGCCCAGGGCATAGCCCATGACCAGAGGCAGCAGGGTGACCAGTAAGCCCGGGATGGCGAGCATGCCCATGATGTGTCGGCAGGCTTGGTCTGTGGCCGTGACACTATCGGGGGTGGCCTTATTTTCTTTCAGATACGGGATGTCACTCAATTGGCGATTCACTTCTCCGATCAGTTTAATGGCTACATCCACCATGCCACTGAGCAGACTGGATCGGATGACAAACGGAGCCGTAATCCCCACACATAGCCCAACAACGAGTGTGGGGGTCAGGGTCATGCTAAGGCTAGTGTCCGGGGTCACAATGAGCAACAAAGCGAGAAATAGGCCGGCTGAGGCGATCGTAGCGGCGCTGGTATTAAAGCTATTGCCAAGGGCAATGGTGGTTTGGCTAATGCTGTATAGTTTTTTAATATTTTTGCTTTCAATATGGGGCAATTTAGCCAAATTCGATAGTTTATACAAACTACCAGATAAGGCTTTAAAGCTAACAATGGCGACCAACTGGGGGGTCATAGACAGCATGCCCAAGCTGGCAAAGGCCACCCCATAAATCCCGGCATAATACACACTACTGCCCATAATAATAAACACATAACTCACTTGAATGGCATGGCTTTTAAACCCGTCGCTCAGGGCATGCAGTAGGGTGAGGGAGCTGCCAAATTCGATGCGTTTGCTGGCGGTTTTGTTGGGCGAAAAGTAAGGCGCACTCATGTATTCGGAGGTAAAGCTGATGATCAAGGCGCCCACGAGGCCGATCAAATAGGGAATTAACAACGATAGGCGTTGGTCGTTGATCCACACGGATTTGAAGGTGGTGTCCACCCATACGTTATTAATCAAGACATAGATAATTAGGGCACTAATAATGAGGGTGATGTAGAGGGTTTCCAGCAAAATATTATTGGGGCGTTTTGTGATTCGATACCGTGCCCAGAAATAACTAGCGGCTCCGATGCACAGTGAAATCGCTACAATTGTAAAGGGTAGGGCCATGAGCATGATGTAGGTATCGGCGTGAATGACCCCAGACTGGTACAGGCTAATGGCAAACAAACAACAGCCAACTAAGGCAAAAACAAAGGCGCTGAGCAGATCAATCCCAAAGCCTAAAAATGACCCAATAAAATCGCCCATTGCGTCTAAAATCATGGCCACGTTGCGTCCATCGGATACCGACTTGGTGTTCACAAAATCCGAGGCAATATCCGAAGCCGGTTTAAAGATGCCACCGGCGATGCGCCACACGAAGGCCACCAACACACAACCCACCCCGTAGCCCACCAAGGGCGTTGCTCCCAGCCAGGTGTAGCAGCCCATTAAACCCAATGTCAGCGCGCTGGTGCTAACTAAGCCAATCCCGACGCAGGCTGAGTAGGTGGTGCTGAGGCTGGGGGATAGTTGGCGATTGGCGCGGTGAATAATGGCAGGCAATAGTCGGATAAATATCGGTTGCATGCCAATGCCAATGGCACTCATAATACTGCCGCCCAACACAAAGGCAATCAAATAGGGCCAAATGGACAAAGGGTGTTCGATCACTCGGGATAACCCAACCAGAAGCACGCTGAGATAAAGAATAATTTGTGCCATGCTAATCAAGCTGCGGTTTCGAAAGACCCGCAACCCGTTTTGAATGAGCCCAATGAGTCGGGCAACATCGCTGCTTGGCGTGGATATGGATTGGGTATCGTGCCGAATTAAACACAGGCCCAGAATGCCAATGCTGATAATAATACCGGTTGCGATGGTTAACATGCTCACACTCATTATAAATAATATGGTACCATGAAAAAGAAGGAAATGAATCAAGTAGCACCAGACACCCAGAACCCGCATAGTCGCAATGCCCATATCGCTCAGCAATTGCATGGGGCCACACTGGTGGTTGTTGTGTGGTATCGGTATGCAGATATTATTCAATTGGCGATGCAGGATTTGTTGGCGGCCATTGCGGATCGCCCCAATACCTATTGTTTAGTTATTCACAACGATAGTCCGGATCCGGCAGTTCGCGATTTGTTTTATCGCTTTGATCATCCGCAGTGCATGTGTGTGGATTTGCCCTTTAATTTTGGGAAAACATTGGCCGCTAATTTCTTTTTTAGGAAGTATATTCATGCTAAAAACTTGCCAACTACCGTTGTTTCTATGGATCCAGATGTATTGTTTTCGAAATCAGATTTTAATCAACTTGTTGATGCCTCGGAGGCGCTGCCTGAATGTGGAATGTTAGGCATGCGTTACACAAACAACAATTGTAATCCAGAACGTAATTTGTGGTTTCCTGCCCGAAAATTAATCGGTAAAAACAAAAAACAATATTATATTTCATGTCCATTTTTATGTACAGTTGCAGGTCCATTATTTGCGGTTTCAGGTGAAAAGTTATTGAATCATTGCAGTAATCGCTTATTTCCAGCAGATAAAACATCGGTGCATGGTGGTTCAATTGTTTACGGGGGGTCCGACTCCGCCCTATATGAAAAGTTGCGCTGGAAATACAAAAATGGCTATATTAATGGTTTGGAAACCACACACATGCAATCGGGCAGTAAGCGGTCGGTGGATGTGGCGGCTTTGTTGGCGCAACGCGGGCCCCTGATTCCATAATGCGGCGCTATCACGTTGTGCTGTGCGGGGGGCATGGTAAGCGGTTGTGGCCCTTGTCTCGGGAAAATTATCCCAAACCCATTTTACCCGTATTGAATGGCAAGTCGTTGTTGTTTGATACGGTGGATCGGCATCAGGGGCTTGTGGATCAAACGGTGGTGGTGACCAACCGGCAGCACGTGCATTTGGTTCAAAACTGTGTATCGGCCCCATTAATTGTGGAGCCGATGGCTCGCAATACATTGGCGGCGATTGCCTTGGCGGTGTTGGCGACATCGGATTCGGATGCCTTGTTTATGGTTACGCCGTCGGATCATTGTATTGGGGATGTGGATCAGTATCAAGCGGCGGTGAACCAGGCCATGTTAATTGCTGAAACAGAGGCAAAAATAGTCTTGTTTGGGGTGACGCCCACGCGGCCGGACACGGGATTTGGGTATTTGGAAATGGGTGAAGCGGCGAGTTTGGGGGGGTGTCCGATTGTGGCTTTTCATGAAAAACCGGATGCTCAAACCGCCGAGCGGTATGTGAATCAGCCCACCTTTTTTTGGAACAGTGGCCTTTTTTGTTTTTCCAAACAAAGTCTGTTGGCCGAATTGGAGCGATGCCAGCCGGCGGTCATGGCTCAAGCAATGTCAGCGCTAAAAGCAGCGGACTATGGGGAGCAGGCGCTATTCATTCAACCCGATTGCATGGCCCAATTTCCGGATCTGAGCATTGATTATGGCATTATGGAGCACAGTGCCAATTTGGTGGGCTTGCCGGTTCGGTTTGATTGGCAGGATGTGGGGTCCTTGCGGGCTTTGGGTGGCTTGTTTCCCCAAACGGATGATGGCAATTTTGTGCAATCGGGCACGACGGTGATGGCCCAAAATTCCAGTGGAAACAGTGTGGCGTGTCCGGATAAAGTGGTGGCTTTAAATAGCATTCACGATACGGTGATTGTGGATACGGGCGATGCGTTATTAATTAGCCAAGACTCCGATAGTGTTCCAGCCCTTATTGATTCCGTTCGAACGGCATATCCCCAGTTAAAGCAAACGACACGGTGGGAGCAACGGCCGTGGGGGCGGTTTGATGTGTTGGTGGATGCCGATGGGTACAAGGTCAAAAAAATCACGGTAAATCCCGGGGGTGTGTTGTCTTTGCAGTACCATCACCACCGGGAGGAGCATTGGGTAGTCGTGGCTGGGGTGGCGACCATTGAGATTGACGCCGCTTGCCACGATTATGGCGTGAGTCAAACGGTGTTTATTCCCACGGGTGCTACGCATCGCTTAACCAATAAAACAGACAAACCGGTGGTGATTATCGAAACCCAACTGGGCAGCTATTTGGGGGAAGATGACATTGTCCGCGTTGAGGATGTGTATGGGCGGTAGTGTGCCCAAAGCGATGATGTGGGGTTATGAGTTTACCTTGTAATTTGGGAATGATTGTCCCATAATACAAGGTATGATACCCCGGTTTATTGCGCAGAGTTTGAAAGAAGTCATGGTGGATACACCAGCTGTGGCGTTGCTGGGCCCTCGCCAAGTTGGGAAAACAACACTAGCCAGAACCATTGCTGCGTCTATGTCGTCCATTTATCTTGATTTAGAGTCGCCGGAAGATTTGATAAAATTAAGCTATCCCATTCAATTTTTTCGAGAAAACAATAAAAAGTTGATTATTATTGATGAAATACAGCGAGCGCCCGAATTGTTTATGGTGTTGCGTGGCATTATTGATGATAATCGTTTGATGGGGCGTACGGGTTGTCAGTTTTTATTGTTGGGTTCAGCGTCTATGGATTTACTTCGCCAGTCATCCGAAAGCTTAGCTGGACGGATTAGTTACGTAGACATGAGTGGTTTGAATATTATTGAAACGGGGGAGTCGATGGCGCGGGTGTTGTGGTTTCGTGGTGGATTTCCAAATAATTATTTGGCTAACGATAATGAGCGTGCACTCCGTCGAATTGAAAGTTTAATTCGCACTTATTTGGAGCGCGATATTCCGCAAATGGGGTTTTCTATTTCTTCGGTTCGATTGCGACGCTTGTGGACGATGCTGGCGCATAGTCAGGGAGAGGGTGTTAATTGTAACAAGCTGGCGGGGAATTTGGAGCTAGACCATAAAACAGTGGGGCGATATTTGGATATATTGGTTGATTTGTTACTTGTGCGTCGTTTGGAGCCATGGCATAGTAATGCAAAAAAACGTTTGATAAAATCGCCTCGCTACTATATTCGGGATAGTGGTATTGTGCATCGGTTGTTGGGTATTTCAACGTATGATGCGTTGGGCTCCCATCCGGTTTTGGGTAAAAGTTGGGAAGGTTTTGTGATTGAAAATATTCATTCAGTATTGTCTGGTATGGCGCAAACCTTTTTTTACAGTACTGCAGCGGGCGCAGAAATTGACTTGGTTATTCAATTTCCAAATTCAGATGTTTGGGCAATAGAGATCAAGTATGGCCTTGCACCAAAAGTGAGCAAGCATTTTGGAAAAACCTGTTCAGATATTGGGGCTACGCATCGATTTGTTGTATACGGGGGTGATGATGAGTTTCCAATTGGTCATGATGCGCGTGTCATTTCTTTACCTAGAATTATGAAGCGACTGGTTGAGCTACAGTGCTGATCGACCTATAGTTCT
>Ga0255759_10001121_pt1 | contig 24203 bp, 24 predicted proteins | sample 101ome_20_FD_179959 | JGI IMG/M metagenome (GOLD analysis project Ga0255759, IMG submission 179959) | Coastal salt marsh microbial communities from the Groves Creek Marsh, Skidaway Island, Georgia - 101404AT metaG (version 2) | ecosystem: Environmental > Aquatic > Marine > Intertidal zone >...
AATTATAATATTCATATTTAATAATAGTTAATTTAAAAAAAAAGTACATTTCTTAAAAATATTTTATTTTTTTAAAAAGTTTTATAAATTTTTATAAAATCACTGAAATGTACTTTTTTTAATATATATAAAATACATTTTTTAAAGTACAAATTGGTAATTATTCAAATACTATACAATCTATATTTTTGTTCGTTAAGTTCTATTATTAATAGTTAAAATTGAACAGGTTCTAACACAATCACATTTTTAAAAAAATATTTGCTTAATAAAGAACAGTTATGTCAATCAGTGCGTCTATTATAGTTTCTTTATTTTTATAATATTTAAAAAGGGTAAAATTGTTTATTAAAAAAAAGTACATTTCTTAAAAATATTTTATTTTTTTAAAAAGTTTTATAAATTTTTATAAAATCACTGAAATGTACTTTTTTTAAATATCTAATTTGAAATTTCTAATTCAGGAATTTTAATATATTCAAAAAAATCACTTCTTTCACTAATAGTAAGACACCCCAAATATCTATTAATTCGTGATATAATTGGTATTTTAAAATTAATATGAAAATTGTCTAACGCTCTTTTTTCACCATATATATTTTTTTTTAAATTATAAACTAATAATCTTTCGACCTTATTGATATTATTTTTAGTAATAATTTCACTATATAATTTTAAATCATTAAAATAATATAACAAATCTGTATCAAATTGTGAAGTAATATTATATTCATCTAAAACATCATTATTTTGTATAAAACCTTGTTCACTATACTCATTATATATTTTATCTTTCATAATTTTAAAATTTTTAATATCATTTAATAAATTTTTATTTTGCGGAAAAATAATATAATTTTCTATTTTATTAGTTATATCTTCTGGTATATTGTATAAATAACTTAACTTATTTAATATACTCATCAAAAAAAATTAAATATAAAATAATCAATTTTTATTATAATAATTATATAAAGATTTTAAAAATATTTACTTATAATATGAAAAGAAATAGAGAAAAAAATAATAAAGATTTTATAACAGATGGTTATACAACTGATAAAATTAAAGAAGTAATAAAAGAAATTAGAGAAAAATATAAAATAGAAGAATTAAATTCAGTATTAACAGAAACAGAAATTGAAAATATAAAAAAAGAATATACATTTTTTAATTCAAGATATCCATTTTTATTTGATATGATATTAAAAAAAGATTTAGACTATAATAGATTAAATTATATGTTAAATTTAAGAGAAAAAATAGTTAATAATAAAACAACAGTTGAAAAAGCATCAGAAAAATTGGGTGTAGAAATGTATAATGAATATCATAAAAAATAATCTATAATATATATAGTAATATAGATTAAAATTTTCTAAAATAATGTTATATAGTTATATTGATAGAAATGTAGAAATAAAAAAACCAGTTTTAATAAATGCGGGGATATATAAAGAAGATGAAAATGATAATTTTTCGGGAAAACCATGGGGAAACGATTTTTTAAAAAAAAAATTAGAACCAACCGCTGAAATATATGCAAAAGAATTTTATGCAAAAAATCATATTCCATCATCTTTTAGACCCGGAAATAATTCTAAATTATTAGAATATGATTATTATGATGTTGAAAATTATAATGTAAAATGTTTTAATAATAGTTTAAATACTAATCAAGTATTAATTTAGGTCTATATATAATTTTTGCATTGTCTTTAATAATTTGTGTAATATAATTATATGCTTCATCTACTTGTTCAAATGTTATTCCACCGGTAATTAAAATACTACCACTTTCAAATATTGCAATCGTTACCTTTTTACAATCACTATTAATATTATTTTTATTATAAGAATGAAAATCGCATATACATCTGCCATTTTTATTTTTATTACAATAATATTCTAATTTTACTCCCTGATAAATACCAGGTTGAAAACTACTTTTATTATTATATTTCGGACTTATTAAAATATTATGCAATTCTTTTCTTCTAATAATAAATTTATCTGTTAATTCTTCATTTGTATAAGTTTTAAAATCAGTATTTATCATTCTAATTTTAAAATTTGAATATTCAAATTTTTTTACAAACATTTTATCATTATTTGTGTCTATATTCTTATCTTTTTTATATATCGTTTTAATAATATTAATTATTTTTTCAGCAATAATTTTAGTATCTTTAACATCTTTTATACCTGTTAATTGAATATTGCCATTTTTAAAAATTTTAACGTTTGGCATATATATATCACTAATTTTATAAATTATTGTAATTTGATTATCAAAACGGTTTTTCTTTTTTTCTGTTTTTTTAGATTTTCTTATTTTTTTAGGATAAAATCCCTTAACATATTCAGTTTTATCTTTTAAATTTTGTATCCAAATAATTTCATTATTTTTATTAACTGGTTCAATATAATTAAATAAAACTGCTAAATCAATACTAATATCATTACCTATATTAGCATTACACGTAATTGTAGATACTTTATATGGTGTAAAATAAATTTTACTCATAATAACATATATTATACTTATTTTTATCTTTATATCATTTTTTTTATTATTATTTTGATTGCAATAATAGATTTATTCCAGTTTGTTGTGCTATTTTATGTGGTTTATCTTCATTTTTTGATTCAATATTTAACTGTTTTGTTATTACTGAATTATTAGTATTTTCTGATATATTTTTAATATAGGATGTATTAATTATTTCATAACTAGACGAAATATTTATCATCGGTGGTAAATTTAATACGTGTGATGTATCACAATCTTTATGCAAAGCACGATATTCATCTATATTTAATTTACCACCGCTAAAAATATTCAATAAATATCTAGATGGTGCAGGTCTTATAGGCAAATCCATATTATATATTTTTCCAACCATTTGTATTAAACTATTTATTTCCCATACTTTATCAGAACCTGAATTTATAGAAAAATTATATGCATTAGCACATTGTAAAGAACAAAATGAACCATAGTAATCAAATGAATTTAATATATTATTATAATATACAGGCATGCCATATATTTTATATACAATTGGATGAACACACCAATAACAACATTTACCATTACACGGTTCATTATTACTATATTGATTCTCTTTTTTATTATCTTCTATTTTTTTTTCATCTGTTTTAAAATAATTATTATCGCAATTTTCATTTATACATTTATTATCTGAATTAAAACAATCATATTTCTCATATGGTATAGGTGCTACAGTGGTTTGCTCTGTATCGTTTATAATACTGTCAATATTTTGTTGTGTTAGTGGTAATTGTAATATAATATGCTGATCCTCCTTATTTTCTTTTACTATTGTATTCATTAAATTTTTTTTATTTTTTTTTACATCCTTATCTTTATCAATTTCTTTTTTTTTACGCGGCATTTACAAACTAGATTATTTATAATAAATATAATTCTTATTTATATATTTTAATGTTTAAATAATTTTTATATAAAAATTATATTATATATATTTATAATAATGAAATTATTTAAATTAATAGCACTTAGTAGTATTTTTATAAATTTTATAAATTGTTACAGTTTTTCAGGAAGATTTATTCAAAACAATAATATCATAAATAAAAGTGAAGGGAGGTTATTTAATAATAAACTATATTATACACGAAAAAGAACAATGGGAATATATGCACGTTTTATGAATAATATTTCAAGAAGGGATGCTTTACTATTATCTAGTACAATACCATTTGTTTTAAATAATAAACCCGTAGAAGCAAAAAATATAAATATTAAAAAAGTTGCAGTTTTTGGTTCAACAGGATATACTGGTGGCGATACAATAAGAAATCTAATTAATAGAAATATTAATGTTATTGCATTTACAAGACGAAAAGTTAATATTGTTGACAAAGAAAATGCTGGTCCCGACACACTTGTAATAGATAATATTGAACAAAAAAATAGTTTAGAAAGTATTGTTGCTGATGTATTAAAACCAGAAACACTTGTTAATAAATTAAAAGATGTTGATGCTGTTATTTATTGTGCAGGTTCTAAACCAAAAGTAACTGCAAAACCTATACCGGGAGTTAAATTAAAAAATAGTAACTATTTTAATAAAAATAACTACTACGATATGAGTGAAGTAGATAGTAAATATGTTGAAGAAAGTAATCACGTCGAAGATGTTGGATTAGTAAATGTTGCTCGAGAAGCAATAAAACATAATGTAAAAAAATTAGTAGTAGTATCATCTATATGTTCTAATTGTCAAAAAAATAAAATTAATAATAATAAAATTGCCGGTGAAGTTACTGATAAAGGTGAAACTAGTTGCGAAATATGTTATAATAAACAAGAGGGTGAAGAATTAATTAAACTTATGTATGAAAAAGCACCAAGTACTCTAAGTTATACTATTATTCGACCAGGTATGTTAACACCAGGTGAAAAAAGAGGAGCAGAAGAGATTGAATTTAATCAAGGAGTTAGCAAAAGTGGTATGATTTCTAGAATGGATTTATCAGAAATATTAGTAGAAGCATCACTTAGTGATAATTCTAATAAAAAAACATTTGAAGTTTATTATCGCGATACGGCACAACCAGTTGATATGTATAAATCATTAAAAACTTGTAAAGAAATGAATAAATCTGTAAAAGAATGTTTTTTTGGTGAAGAATATAAAGATTCAAAAGAAGAATTATCTATTGATAAATTATTAAAAACAAGACAAAAAGGAATAATATTTCCATCAGGATTTGAAGTTATTGGCAAAGATTATGATGATATGTTTAGTAAACTTAAAAATGATAAAAAAGAAAATTATGATTATAATATTTTAAAATCAAATGATATTATGTAAAAAAAGTATATAAAGATTTGATTATATATATAATCATAAATTATCCTAATGCTCTTGTAGCTTAATCGGTTAAAGCGTTGGTCTTATGAACCAAAGATTGGGAGTTCAAGTCTCCCCGAGAGCATTTTTTTTTTAATTATCTTAAAATGATAATTTAAGTGTTGATTGTATAATTAACACCCAGCAAGTTTTAATATATAAAGTTAAATGTTGAATTTAACATCCAGCAATTATGAATCTATAGCGAAAAGATAGAAAAATACATTTAAGTATTTTTTAATAATTATAAAAAAATATAATTTTAATTAATTATATACAAAAAAAATAATTATTTTTATTAATTTATTGCCCCTTTAGCTCAATTGGATAGAGCGCTGGCCTTCTAAGCCAGAGGTTGAGAGTTCAATCCTCTCAGGGGGTGTTTTTTTTTATATTTTTTACAATTTTTTTATAAACTGTATACGCTTTTTCCGGACTATATCTATTCTTAGTATTAGTATCAATTATTTTAGTAATAAATTTAAATATCAATTTTAAATTATTTAAATTTAAATTTAACTTATTTAAGCGTATTGAATCAACTAATATATCAAGTAAAACAATACCAAACATATATATATCATGTTTTCCCAAATCTATTTTATTATTAGTAGTATTACTGTTATAATAATCTTTAACTATTTTATTTAAACTTATATATATATAATTCATATATTTGTTATTATTATCATTCATTTTATTGGTTGATTTACTCATTATATATTCGTATAAACTATAATAATTTTTACTATTTAATTCTGGCGGATACTGATAATTTTCTTTTTTTTTATGAAATAATAAATAATCATTAAATTCATTTCTTTTTATTAATAATCCATAATCTATTAACTTTACAGAATTCTTTAAATATAATATATTTGGTGGTCTAATATCTTGATGTAAATAATTATTCTTGTTTAATATAATTATTGTTTTAAAAATATTATCTAAACTTAAAAATACTTTTTTAAAAGTTATATTATAATTTGAAAATAAAAACCATAAATTTATTCCTCCATATTCATATATTATTTGATATATTATTTGTTCACTATCTCCATTAAATGTTTCAAGACATTTTTTATATGTTACTTTATCATATTCGCTTATTTTTTTTTTACAATAAGATTTTAAATTAACTATTAAATTTTTATCTTTTAGTATATTACTTATTTTGTTATAATTGTTTATTTCACCCATATAATAGTTTTTTTCCTTAAATAATTTGGCAATAGTATTTCGCCTTTTTATTTTTAAGTTAGAACATTCAATTGCCGGTTTAATAACACAACCATATGAACCTTCGTCTATATATTTAGTTTTCATTTCTTTCTTAATTTATCTATATAATTTTTTTATTTTGTTATAATAGAGAATTTATACTTAATAATGTTAGATTTTACTACTTTAAAAGACAGTATTTTGAATAATGTGTATATTAATGATACTAATACTTACCGTAAATTTGATAATACTGGTGCAGCGACGGGAGCAAATACATCTGGAGATATAGTTGAAGCAATAACCTTACGCACAGCAAATGTATCAACTAGAGATATAGAAGACGCCAAAATAGAAACAAATGGTGGCGACGTTGGTGAAATAACTTATGTTCCATTTAATTCATCTAAATATAACAAAATTACCGATAAATATGATTATGATAGTATTAATGAAAGATTAACAAACAACGGTTTCAGAGAATTAGAAACTTATAAAAGACAATTAAGAGATGAGGACTATGTTGTACAATATGGTGGTTCAAATATAAACAATATATATTATTTAAAAAGAGATGAAGTTGATAATGATTTAGTAGCGGGTAGTAATTTATCAATTGAAGCACTTAAACAAATTCAAGATATAAAAGATGTTTTAGGAGGCTATGTAGGTGCTAATATTGAAGGTTCTACGGCAAAAATTAACTATATTAAAGAAACCGATAATGCATTTTCAGATGTATTAACAGGAACACAAAAATTAACACGACAAGCTGCTAAACGTGGACAAGATATTAAAGATTTTCTTGGTGGTGATTTTGGTGGTTCTAATTATATTAATGAAGATAATAGCGCATTTTCAGATGTATTAACAGGAACACAAATATTAACACGCCGTGCTGCTAAACATGGACAAGATATTAAAGATTTTCTTGGTGGTTCATTTGGTGGTTATAGTTATATTAATGAAGATAATAGCGCATTTTCAAATGTATTAACAGGAACACAAATATTAACACGCCGTGCTGCTAAACGTGGACAAGATATTAAAGATTTTGATGGTGGTGTTTTTGGTGGTTCTAATTATATTACAGAAACCAATACTGGATTATTTTCAAATGTATTAACAGGAACACAAAAATTAACACGACAAGCTGCTAAACGTGGACAAGATATTAAAGATTTTCTTGGTGGTGATTTTGGTGGTTCTAATTATATTACAGAAACCAATATTGGATTATTTTCAAATGTATTAACAGGAACACAAAAATTAACACGACAAGCTGCTAAACGTGGACAAGATATTAAAGATTTTCTTGGTGGTGATTTTGGTGGTTCTAATTATATTATACAAAGCGATGATGCATTTAAAAATAAATTAACAGGAACAGAAAAATTAACACGACAAGCTGCTCAACGCGGACAAGATATTAAAGATTTTGATGGTGGTGATTTTGGAGGTATTAAATATGTAAACAATAGAAGTGCACACACTAATCGCACTGATATTAATAATTTCGAAGTAAGTTATGATTATGGCAATCGTTTATCATACCTTAAATACACTGAAAATACATTAACAGAAACGCTTACAAGAAATGAATTAATATCATTAAGAAACGCTAAGGAAACTACAATGACAACAAATCGCACTACTTACTGGACGAGTAATAATATTGAAGCTACTATATCTGAATGGAACGTAGATAATGACCAAAACGGTTCAAACTTTTTAGAAGGTTCTTTCCCAGACGCATTTAATATCGTACAACCAAGTCATAATTATGATAGTCAACAAGTAAGTGACCCCCCTCCATAATAATTAGTAACTAGATTTTTTTACATTAATTTTAGGATTATTTTTTTTTTTCATAAATATTCCAGCATCATATTTTTCTTCATCATCCTCTTCTATATTTGCGGAATTTGATATTTTTCTTTGTTCATTTAATGTTTGCATATTCCACATTTCTGTACTACACATTTTAAAATGTACCTCTTTCGCTTTATACCAAAAAACTTGGTCTTCTAATTTATTACTTTGTGTTTTACAATCAATAACTAAACATTCATAATTTTCTGTACATTGATTCATAACTTGATTAAATACTTCAAAACTACTAAACATACCAGCATAGTTATCAAATATTTTCTGCCGTTCTTTATGTATATTATTTCTAAATATAAATATATAATCTACATTATTTCTTAATACGGGTGGTAATCCCATTGCATGTTGCATTGTAATTAAAAAAAATATTTTATAATGTCTTCCATTCATAAATATAGAACGTATACTTTTATCATTAATCCATTTTTTATCATACAAACAATCATCCAATATTAAAAAAGCTCTATTATCAATATTACTTTTTCCATAATTTTGTACTTCTAATTTTTTATCTTTTGATATTCTTTGCTGTCTATCAAGAAAAGTCTTTATTATTTTTTCATCAGGTTCATCATATAATAACATTTTTGGTATAAATTTTTCAAAATATCCATTCGCTTTTTCTGTTGGACTAATTACAATACCAATTGGTATATTTCTATGAAAAGATAATATATCTTTCATACAATATGATTTCCCCGTATTTCGTTTACCTATAAAAACTACCACAGAATCTCCGGCAATTTTACTCGGATCAAATTTTTTTAATTCAAGTTTCATATTAACTAATTAATATAAATAAAAATAATACATTTTTACTCATTATAAGGTGTAAACCCGATATTAATATTATCAGGAATTTTTTTTAAAAAATCTGTATTTATTTCAGTGTTTTTTTCAACAAATGTTTCCTTATGTATTTTACTTTTAACATCAATTTCATTAACTGAATTTGTTTCAAATAAATAAAATAGTATAATACTAGTTAATATATAAATTATTAAAATAACTACAAAATTTGTAATATTTAATAAATTATATTTTTTATTATTATATTTGCTTTTTCTATATTCATTATACTGTATTGCACTAAATAATAAAACAGTTATTAATATTGATATATAATAATACATTTCTATACTTATTTTATAAAACAAATGTTTCTGTAGTATCGCACTTAAATATTAGTACATTTTTTTTCTAGTTTTAATATATATCTTTTTATTACTATTTTCACTACTTGAAGAACTTGCATCACTATTATCAGATGAAATATTATCAGTATCGGATAAAAATTTATTTTTAATTTCATAATTCCCATTTCCAGAATTATCTATTTCATTATCACTGTTACCCATATCATTTTCATTATCTATTTTATTATCATTTTCATTATCTATTTTATTATCATTTTCATTATCTATTTTATTATCATTTTCATTATCTATTTTATTATCACTTTCTCCGGCATCATTTCTATTATCTATATCTTTATCACTTACATCAACATCATTCTCATTACTTATATCATTCTTACTCGCATTATTTATATTATCTATATCCGTATCACTTACATCAGCATCATTCTCATTACTTATATCATTCTCACTTGCATCATTTTTATTATCTATATCGTTATCGCTTTCGCTAGCATCATTATCTTTGCCTATATTATTGTCACTCGCATCAACTCTATTATCTATATCGTTATCACTTTCACTAGCATTATTTTCAATAACATCCCGATAACTATCTTCATCATTATTATTTTCGCAACTTTCTATACCATTATTTACTATTGATTCATCTTCATTTAAATAACTTTCATCATCTGATTTTTCTATTGTATTATTATTAATAACTTGATAATCACGTTCATTATAATTTAAATCATCATCTTTCGTTTCTTTTTGTAAATTATCATTTTTATATTTATTTTTGGTAATAAAATTATTGAATTTACTAAATATTTTAGTAGTTAAGGGTTTTTTATATTCTTCTAATTTTTCCATTATAGTATCTATAGGCGTAACTTCAGTTATAGTATGTTTTATAATTTTATTAATATTTTTTTCTATTAAATTATAATTAAATTGAATTTCAGTTTGTTTTAAATTATGTTTAAAAAATAGATAAGGATTTTTCCACACCCATATTGATACATTTACATAACATAAATGTATAAAATCTTGAAAAGATGTATAACTAATATTTAAATTATTAATATCATTTAAATAGTCACCTAATTTTATTTGTATATTTATATTTATAATCGTATTGTATATTTGCTCAATATTTTTATATTTTGAATTTTTTTTTATTCTTTTATATTCATTTGCAATTGTTAAATTATTCCATTGAGATATTTGATTTAGTCTATTTTGAAAACCTTTTAAACCAGAACTATCTGCAACACTTAGTTCATATAAATTATTTATTTTTTCGGCAATTGGTATTGATAATACAGACTGCGTACATTTAATATATTCCTTTTTTGTATCAATTAATACTTGCATATTATTATTTTTATAAATAATTCTTTTATATAAATTTTATTAAATTGGATTAATTGGTATATTTAATTCATTTGTTTTTAATGAACTCATTATAGAATTATCAAGTCTTTCCTTAAAAGCATTCTCCTGTATATTTTCTTTAGTTACTGATTTTTTAACATTTTCTATAGGTATGGGTTCATTATAAATTTTACTAATATTTCCATAATCATCTGTATGATTTGCTTTTTTATCAACTTTCATATTTATATCATCAGGATCTATATTAATATTCATATTACCGGGATTTGGCGTATGTCCAGCAGCAATTAATATTTTCTCTCTAGTATCATCTATTTCCATATCATAATAAGATTTTCTATTTGATTGGCGATGATCATTTACAGAAGATACATTTCCATATGAAGAATATTGTGAAGTAAATTGTTTATTAGTATTATTTAAATTAATAACTTTATTCGCATAACCACCAACTAAACGATTCAATAAACCACCTAAAAATCCATATTCAGATTTACCAGATATTGTTGTTTCTTTTACAGTTGTTTTAGCAACAATATCTGGATCATACACATATGTTTTATATTTTACTTGACCTATATTTCTAACACTATCTATTTTGGGCGTTGTTTCTTTTACTGTAGTTTTCATTTTATCATCGTATTCAACATATGTTTCTTTTGCACCAGTTACAACACTATAATTATTATCATGAACAGTTGTTTCCTTAACAGTTGTTTTAGCAATATCTTGACTAGCTGAATAAGTTTCTTTAGCGCCTGTTAAATTAGTATTTTCAGCATCATGTATTGTTGTTTCTTTTACAGTTGTTTTAGCAATATCTTGATTCGCTGAATAAGTTTCTTTAGCACCTGTTAAATTAGTATTTTGCGAATCGTGAATAGTTGTTTCTTTTACTGTAGTTTTAGCAATGTGATTAACAGGATCATATGTTGTCATTTTTTCAACAACACCTTTAATATTACCACCACTTTCTCTAGCAGATTTTATAGTATATTCTTTTGTTGAAAATTTAATAACATCCGTTATTGGTGAAATAATTGCCTTAACAATTGAATTAACATTAGTAATAGACGTTTTATCTTCTGTTGTTTGTCTTTCATTATCATATACTAAAACATTTTCCTTACCATATGTATCATTCTCTCCCAATCCAGGTTTAGCATATTTAATATTTCCTTTATATTCAATGTGGCTATCTTGTTTATTAGTTGCTTTAATATTTTGCAAAGGTCTTTTACTATTTTTTAAAACAGCACCGGTTGTTTTAAAATAATTATCCTTTGTTTGTTTAAAAACTGTTTCCGGTCTATTTTTACTAAGAGAAACCACATTACCTCTTTTTGATATATTTTTTTTAGGCGCCTTATAATCATTATTAAATGTTCTATTTTTTTGATTTGTTTTTCCTCTTAATTCATCTATATTTTTGGGTCTACTATAAATATTTGTATTAAAATCATGGAAACCACTATTTGATTTACCATTATAACCATTATTTAAACCAGGACCAACTTTAATTTGTTGTATAGGAAATGTATTATTTTGAATATTTGTTAAATTATCAATGGTTCTATTTTTTATTTTATCATCATTATATACAGTTCCATTTACTAAATTTAAATCTTTTACAGGTTGAAAAAATTGTTCAAGTTCACTTTTATTATTGTATAAATTTGTTGTAACACTATTATCAATAATATAATTATCAATATTTGTATTCTGTGTTACATTTTTTTTTAAAAATTTTTGCATATTACCATGTTTTATTTTTTTAGAATCTATTTTATTTCCTGTTAATGAATAAAAACTACTATCTATATCACTATAACCATCATTATTAGAAGGATTTAAATATTGAAGAGGCAACGATTTATTTATTTCAATTTCTTTGTTTTTAATTTGTTCCCATTTTGTTGAATTATAAATATTATTCATTGACGGAAAGTCTGAATTATAATTTTCCATGTTCTCTATTCAAATTATATATAATAATATAAGATAATAATTTAATTTAAATATATAAAAGAATATTAATATATTTTAAAATAGATATGATATTAATATATAGTAATAATTGTAAACATTGCAATGTTTTATTAGAAACTATAAAAAAACATGATACTAATAATATAATTAAGAAAGTATCACTTGATACATTGCGAAATAAATATAATATTGAAAATATAATAGATTCAGTACCGGCATTAATTTTAAATCTAGATAAAGAACTTAATAAAGATGATATAATATATGGAAAACAAGTTTTTGACCATTTATTATTACCAAATAGAGGAGCTCTTTTCAATAAAGATAATAATACAAGACTAAATAATAATAAAAAAGATTCTATTAATAATATATCAGTTGATGATAATGACAAAATATCTAATAACGAACCAATGGCATTTAGTTTAGGATTAAATATGTCTGATACTTTTTCTTCAATTGATGAAACATCAGTCGCATCAAATGATAAACAATACGCCTGGCAGTTATTAGATGATAATAATTCGTCGCAAAAAATAGATGATATTATTATGCCAGAATCAACAAATGATAAAAATTTACCATCAATTGAAGAATTATTAAGTAAACGTTCAAAAGATTTAATTTAAACCTATATAAAGAATTTATAGTAAAAATAATATAAGTATGAGTAAAACATATATATTTAATCAGTATTATATTAATTTAATAAAACTTTTAAAAAAAATTACAAAAAATAATAAAGATAAAAGTAAAACGTGTAAAAAAATTTTTAATTCTATAAAAAAAAATTATTTAACTCTTGATAAAAATACAGATGAATATACTATTTTTATAAATAATTATTTAACAAGCGATTTATTTGAATCATATAAAAACATATCAGTTAATATTGAACAAGAAAAAGTTCAAGAAGATACTGATGAAACACCACAAAATGACGATAATGATATAAACGAATTAGCAAACAAATGGTTAACAGAAAATTCAACATTACAATTATTTCAAGATATTATATTAGAAGATATTAGAAAAGTTTTAAAAGATGATTTTTTATGCCACCATTATATTAGTTTATTTTTTATATTAACAAGAGAAAAATTAACAGACGAAGAAGCAAAAAATATAATAAATTTATTACAAATGTCAAATTATGATGATGAATTAAAAGAGTTAGATGATACAAATGATATTTATAAAAAAATATTAGTTAATTTACAGTATATTAAACATGTTAAAATTAAAAAATCAATCGATTTTAACATGGGTGGTATGGAAAATACAACACTTGGTAAATTAGCAAAAGAAATATTAGAAGATGTTGATGTTAATAAATTACAGAAATCAATGGGTGAAAACGGAGATGTATTAAAAAGTTTAGGAGACCCAAATAGTGGTTTTGGAGACATTATATCAAATGTTAGTCAAAAAATGGCAACTAAATTATCAAATGGTGAATTAAATCAAGAAAATTTAATGAAAGATGCCATGAAATTTGCATCAATGATGCCTGGTATGTTTGGAAATCAAAATCAGCAAAATAATAAAGGAGGAGGAGCCAATATGGGAAATATGATGAATATGTTTGCAGATTTAATGAGTAATTCAAATGATAATGATATGCCAGATTTAAATACAATGAAAAATATGGCAAATAAAATGAATAAATCAAAAAATTCAAGAGGGTCTTTTAATGATTCGGCATACAGAAAATTAGCAGCACAAAAAAAAGCAAAACAAAAACTATCAAAAAAAATAAATAATAATATAGATTAATATTAAGAGAAGATATTTTAACAAATGTTTTGGTCAAATGATTTTACAGAATTATTAAAACCTATATTGATAATTAATAATTCAATGACTAATGAAGAAAAACTTAATACTGTAATGAGATTAATATTATTTATAGGATTAATAATAATTTTATTAACAAATAGTACTAAAGTATTTATATTGTTAATTATATTATTATTAATATCTATTTTAATTTATAAATCAGAAAATTTTAATAAAGAATTTTATAGTGATTATATATATGGCAATTGTGTAATGCCAACGAAAGAAAATCCATTAATGAATAGCAATATTTTTGATAAAAAATTTTATAATAGTTGTAATCATAATAATAAAAAAATTAAAAATAAAGTTTCAAAAATATTAGACAATACAATTAATTATGATTCTGGTAATATATATAACAAAAATTTATTAAATTTAGTATTATATACTATGCCAAATAATAATATACCAAATAATCAAGGTGAGTTTGCTAATTGGTTATACAAAGATAATAAAACTTGCAAAGAAGATGGTGGTTCAGCATGTTATTTTTATGAATAAAATAATATAAAAAAATAAAAATATCTATTAATAGGTGACAATGGCTAAATATTCTACATCTATTACATTTTCAAAAGATAATTTAACAGACGATTTAACTACGCGTAAAATCGAATATAAATACAGTGTTATGTCTGGTAATAAATTATGGACTACTACTTATAATAATATAATTAATAATAATGAAATAAATGAATCATTTAATGAATTAACAAGAGATAATAATAATAATATATTTGAAAAAGTTGGAAAAAGTAAAAACAAAAATTGTTGGAATATTAAAGAATTTTGTAACTCAATAGAAAATAAAAAATATAAAAATGATTATAATCGTTATAATTTTAACGATTTACTATTTAATAATATTAACGACGGGTATACTATTATGGATTTTAGTGATGATTCTATTAATAAAATTATAAGAGATAATGATGCTATTCTTATAAAAAATATTTAATTTTTTTTATATATTAATAATAGAAATTTATATTAATTTCATAACAAATATTTATAAAAAAATGATTATTTTTTATTTATTTTTAAATTAACAATGTCAAGCAACATTCCGCAGTCATTTTACTGCCCTATTACAAAATGTATTATGACTAATCCATATATTGATAATGATGGAATTACATATGAATATAATGCTATTAAAAATTGGTTAGTTAATAATAACACTTCGCCTATTACTAGAAATACATTAACTCTCGAAGATTTAAAACCCAATCGTTCCTTATTAGATATTATTCAAAATTATAATAATACATATACATATATTACTGATGAATTTAAATTAGATAAAGATGTATTTGATTTAAATATTTATAAACATTGTGATACAGAAAATACTTACTATAATTTAAATATAAATCCAATTAATCCTTTAAATGCACCTTTGGCACCTTTAGATTTAATTTTAGTAATTGACATTTCAAAATCAATGGACGATTTAGCAATTATTCCTAATAATATTGAAAGTGAAAAATTAGGTTATACTATTTTAGATATTACTAAACATGCTATTAATACTGTTATTGAAACACTTAAACCAAATGATAGAATTTCTATTGTTACATTTTCTAATGAGGCAAAAGTTATGTGCGAATTAACAAATATTACTCAAGATAATAAATCATATATCAAAGATATTATTAAAAATTTAGATACAATTGGCGCAACTAATATGTGGTCAGGATTAAATGTAGGTTTACAACAGGCAACTAAATGTCCAAATCGTAATAGTGCTCTGTTATTTTTAACAGATGGTATTCCTACAGAATGTTTGTTACCACCAAGAGGAATTAGCGAAACATTACAAAATAAAATTACTAAAATGAAAAATAATAATTTCAATATTCCAAATATTTATACACTAGGTTTTGGTTACTCTTTAGATACAGAACTACTTGATAATATAGCAAAAATAGGTAATGGTTATTTCTCATTTATTCCAGATTCGGGTTTTGTTGGCACAAACATTATTCATACAATGGCATATATTTATACAATTATTTGTAACAATGTTTATATCGATTTTCATCATAATTTAGGTGATAAACTTGAAATTATTGCGTATAATTCTAATAAATTAGTAAATTTAAATACATTAAATTATGGTTTAAAACGTAATATTATTTTAAAAATTCCAAACGATTATTTACAACATATTTATAACATCAGTTTTACAATTAACTATAAAAAATCAGATGATACATATAATAATACATTAAATTATAATATTAATTTAACAGATAATTTTGATAATAATTCTAATGTTATAAATGAAATTAATAGATTAGAGTTAGTTAAAATATTATATAATTCTACACAAGAAACTTTAAAAGATAATTTAAATAATAATTATCCCGAAGAGTTATTAAATGATATAAATCAATTAATAATGGCTGTTGATGATGAATATTATACTAAATGGGGGAAAAATTATATTTATTCGTTTACTAATGCACATTTACAAGAAAGATGTAATAATTTTAAAGATAAAAGTATTCAAAAATATACAGGATTACTATTTGAAAATATTAAAGAAAATATAGATGAAATTTTCAATAATATCCCGCCGCCAATTCCATCAGCATTTAAAAAGAAAGAAATAAATAGATTTGGAAGACATAACAATAGAATTATTTATAGTAGACTGATTCAAAATTCTGATAGCGATGATGATAACACTACAGTAAATGTTAGACATTTAAATCCTACACAATCATTTAGTCATAGTTTTAATAATACAGATAATGGTTGTTTTCACGAAGATACAAAAATTCTAATGTTTAATAAAACTTTTAAATGTATTAAAGATTTAAAAAAAGGAGATTTTATTATTGATAAAAACGGCAATAAAAGTTCAGTTATTTGTTTAATTAAAAATGCTTGTTATAATAATAAATGTAGTATGGTTGAATTAAATGACGGTACAATTATTACACCATATCATCCTGTATTATGCAATGAAACAAATGAATGGATTTTTCCCTATACAAAAGGAATTGTTAAAGAATATGATACAAATTATGTTTATAATTTAGTATTAGATACGAATCACAATATTATAAGTAATAAAACAATCTGTGTAACATTGGGGCATAATATTAATACAAATTTTGTAGTTTCTCATGATTACTATGGAACCGAAAAAGTAATTAATGATTTGAAATTAATTAACGGTTATGAATCAGGATTAGTCACTATTTATAGTAGTCAATTAATTCGTTCAAAAGATACAAATCGTGTAATTGGTATAAAAACAATATAAAAAATAAATTATATTAATCAATAATATGAAACATAGTTATATATATTTAGTTCTTTATTTTAGTTTAACAAATGCATATGATATAATAATAGATTATATGTATAATAATTATATAACTAAAAGTATTTATTCTGTACCAAATACTAATAATATTTTACCATTATATTTTAATAAATTATTTAATTTAACAAAATAAATGTTTATAAATATCTTTCTAAATCTGTATTTAATTCTTTTGTCATTTCTATTAAAACCTTTTTATATTCTTTATCACTATAATTATGCGAATTTATATTACTATACTCACTTGTAAAATCATATATAGAATTAGGATAATTAATTATATCTTTTACTACAGGTGTATAATCATATAAGGTTTCTAAATTAGTAGTTAAATAATTATATTTATAGTAAGGGTAATATGTATAATTTAATATTGAACCGTTTTGAACAAGTTGTTGAAGTAATATAACTGTTTTATCAGATGTTTCTTCAAATAATGTATTATTATATTGAACAATTGGTAAATTTCTTGCGAAATATTTATATTTAGGAGTATAATAATTATTATAGTCTAAAATAATGGGGAAATTTATACTACCAATATTAATATAGAATTGCAAATTATATTTATCAGAAGATTTTACGGATTTTACAAATCCTATATGCAAATGTATATTTTCTTTTAAATTAGTATTTGAATCATTTGAATCATTTGACAATGTCTTTTTATCAGTAAAATATTTTATATTTTTAAATATAACTTTTAATTGTGAATTTGTAAATGGTTCTCTACCTTGTGCTATATTTATTGGTTTTATATTTTTATAATAACAATCTAAAATATAATTATATATTGGCACCGTATCATAACAATTTGTAATAATTTTTCCATTCGGTAAAACTGTTTTTATTTTTGATAAATATTTTAATTTTTTTATATGCATATCATTAAAACTTTCGTGTGTTAAAGGATCAACATCATTTAAATCACAATTTATATATTTCTGTCTAGGTGATTTTTTTGAAGGTGTTAATTCTTTTGCATACTCTTTAAATTTATCTGCCTCCAATGCTAGTTTTAGTTTTAAATCTGAATTTAAATTTTTATTAATACTTCTTTCTTTTTCTCTTTTTAATTTAAATGTTTCTAAAGATTTTTTCTTAATTTTTAATGGTTCATACATTAATTTTAATGAATTTTTAATATCATTTGTATCTCTTGACATTTTCACAGAAAAATAAGGTGATAACTTTTTACCTAAGAATTTTTCATTATATATTTTTAAATTTTTATCATATGATTTTAATTCTGTTTTATATTGTTTTTGTTTTTTTTCAATATCTTTTAATTTTGTTTCCATATCATCATTTTTTAATTCTAGCATATTTCTTGTCATCTTATATTTTTGTAATTCTTGAGAAATAATTACTGGTTTTGGTGGTTTTGGTGGTTCAGGTAATTCTGAATTATATTTATCTATAATTGGTTCATATTCTTTATTAGCACTTTTATCTTTTGCCTTTTTTGATTCTATATGTAATTTATTAATATCAAATATAGATGATATATAAAATAATTTAAAAGTATCTTCTGTTGCATAATTTTCCATATCTTTATTATCCTGAATTATTGAATCAGTATTATTATCAGACCAGAACGAAATTCTTTCAGCCACATATGCAGATATATAATGTAAATGATTATCATTTTCATCCCATAAATTGTTTTTTGTTATCCATATTATATTTAATTTTAATACCTTACCTATTTTTTTCCATATATTTTCAATAAAAGATATAGCATTTTTGTTAATTGCTATAGAAAATATTATATTCATTATTGTTTTTAACCTTTTGATATTATATTTTATACTATCTGTAATTGCATCAAATCTTGAACTAATATCAACATTTTTCCCATACATAAAATATTCATTATAAATTATTTTTCTCAATAAACTAAGTGGTGTAATATAATATACAATTTCTTTAACATATTCCACCATCAATTCAATTAATGGTGACATTTTATATTTCCATTTATACATTGCCTGACTTCTATTTATTTTAAGTTCAATTAAATCAGAATTATAATTAATAGAACCTGTTATATTATTTGAAACCATACTGTTAAATAATTCATAAATATCTAATTCTTTATTTAGACTATTATTATTCAATAATTTAATTTGTTCTATAATAGTTTCATAAAGATATAAAGTTTCATAATAATAATAATTTTTTACAGATTCTGAAAAATTATTTATATTTTTGTTAATAAAAAAATGGGCAAATAGAAAATCATACACAATAGCCTCATTTATATTATTTATACCTTCAGTTTTATTATAAAATACACTTTTATTTTTAACTAAATAATCAACCCATTTTTCATTTGGGAATTTTTCTTTTATTTTTTCAATATAATTATAATCTTTAAATATATAATAATGAGCAGTTGGTAAATTATTTCTTATTTTAGTTTCAAAAACATTTTGTATATAAATATTTTTATTTTTATATTTATTATAAAGATAATTATAAAATTTTTCATATAATTTAACATAATTACTACCCGGCATGATAGATACTTTTATATATTTTTTAGTAAAAGGATCAACCATTGGATATTTAATCCATTTATTTAAGGCATCATCTAAATCATCACCATCTGGTTCATTATTATTATTTAAAGTTGTAAAATCAGTTTTAGGAATGTTATTAAAATCATAATCTCCAAATTTATCAATATTATTATTAATCCAAACTAATATTAGATTATAAATACCATCTGGCGTTGCTGTATTTATTTGTATATAAGTTTCCTTTTTTTGTTTAGTTAAAAATAAACTTTTAACTTTATTATATACAGGATTAACCTCTTTTAAATAATCAAGCCATAATTTTATTTCATTTATTTCTAATTTTTCTATTTTATTATTTAATTCCTTTTGTTTACTCATTCTTATTAATAATATTATATTATTATTTATTAGTAAATGAATATTTTTATTAAATATAATAAAGAATTTGCAGATATGATGAAAATAAGTGAATCTACAAGTAAATGTGCAAGAAATAAATGTAATAATTTGCACGAAAATTTTATAAAAAAGAAAGCAGAAATCGCAGAAAAAATAAAAAAAGAAAGTGATATTATTCTTCAAAAAACAGAAACAATAAATTTTGAAAAAAAAGTACTTGAACTTAATAATTATTTCTTGTCAACAGAAGCATATAAAAACTATATAACACAAAAAATAAAAGATAAAAAAACAGTAGATGCATTTCAAAAAGAATTAAAAAAAAAGAGTATAAAATATAATAAATTAGTTAAAGAATATAATAAAAATCCTGATATTAAAAAACATAAAAATAATATACAATTATATACAAAAGAATTAGTAAAATCTAATGAAGCATTATTACTAAAAAAATGTAGTTTTAAAGAATGTAATAAATTACATAAAACAGGTGTAGAATTTATAAAAAAATTCGCAGATACATTATGTAATAAAGAAAAAGCATATTGTGATGTAATAAAATACATAAATAAATTAAATATAAATAAGTTAACTTATAAACAAAATAGTGAATTAATTGAAATTATTAAAAAATCTAAATTATTATAATTCCTTTAATTTTTGTTTATTTATTTCATCTAGTGTATCTAAATAATACCATTTTTTTTCAACAATATCCCATTTTGCGCCATATGATTTAGCAATATTTTTTTTTGCATAATTTATATTTAAATAATTTTTTGGAATAACTATTTGTGTAACCTTTTTTTCTTCTAAATTTTTTAATTTTTCTTTATTTTCATCTGAAATATTATTATAATAAAACCATTTTTTATTTTTTAAATCCCATTTTGCACCTAATAATTTTGCAGCATCTTTATTTTCAAATGCTATATTAATATACACTTTATTATTATCTGTATTTTTGATACCAATTGCCATATTTGCAAGTTCATCAGCTTTTGCATTACCTTTAGAATGTATATCATCTTTATTAGTATGTGCCTCTATATGAATTAAATTAACATTTGGCAAATTTTTAAAATAAGTATATGCCTTTTTAACTAAATTTAAATTAGGTGGTTCTTTATCAAAAATCCAATTTTTTTTATGTAACTTATCACCATATGTAGTAGCACATTTAATAACATATTCAGAATCTGTATATAAATTAACCTGCTCATCTTTAATAATTTCTTCTTGTAATATTTCTAATGCTCTTATAAAAGCAGTTAATTCAGCTATATTATTACTATGTTTATCACCTTCTACTTTTTTTGATTCATTTCTTGCATCATTAACACCAAAATAAATACCATACCCAGATAATGCATTAGATTTTCCATTATTGATACACGCGCCATCTGTATATACGTTGATCATTATATATTATGTTTATATAATATATAATCATTTTTTAAATTATTTCCTGTATTTTTTTAAAAATATCTACAAATTCACTAGTAATATATTTATTTAAATAATATGGTTTAATTACTTTTAGATTTTCATAATAATCTAGTAAAATATTAGAAGCATTATTTATAAATGTTGCATTAATATTTTTATTTAAATACTTTAAATAATATTTCGTATATATAATAATTAATATTGTCTTTGTTATAATTCCACCACTATTTGTATTTGATAAATTAGCAAGAGTTACTAAATTATTATATAATTTACTATGGTCATTATATTGTATATAATTTAATTTTAATTTAATTTTATTTATATATTTAATTAATTCATTATAATTTTTTGTTTTACATAATCCAATAACAACATATAAGTCATATTCATATTTAAAAACTCTTAATTTATTATATGTAAAGGTTACGTGTTTATTACAATTGTGTTTACTTATAATGAAACTTAAATGTTCTTTAGATTTATTAGATGGAATTATTGTATTATTATCTATATTAAATAATTTATACGTTTCATTGTATTTAAAATTAAAGAAATGTTCAACATAATTATATATATTATATATATTTTCAAATATTTTTAATTCATTATATTTAGAATTAATATTTGCATTTTTTAAATTAATTTTAAATAATTTGTTATAAAAATCGCATATATTCTTTTTATTTTTGTTACTGCAAAAATATAATGTATATGCTTCATTATATGAGAAAAAGTAATTATATATTTTAATAGTATTATGTATTAGTAAGTTATTGTGTGTATCTAAACCATTTTTAATTTCATTTGCCAATGGAATTTCAGTATGTTTAATATATAAACTATTATTAAAATTTTTTAAATCATTAATAGTATAATAACTATTGTAAATATGTTTTAATAATTTTTCATTATAATTATTTAAAATAATTGAATTTGAATTTAGTATTAAATATTTTATTTGAGTATTATATTCTTTATTTATTTGCGCCAAATTGATAATATGTTTTATTTCATTATTGAAATAATTAATAATATTAATTAATAAATTTGAATCTAAACATTGAATTGTTATATTATATTTATTGCGCAATACTCTTTCATTATATTTATTTTCTAAATAAACAACATTATTTTTCATTAATTTAATTAACTTATAATGATTATGTATATTATTAATATCATACTTTGAGATTATAAATTTTTCAAATAGTTCATAATCTTCTTTCATTTTAATATTAAAATATTTTACATTAAATGTCAATTTTTATTTTAACAATTTATGATTGCCTATTTCAGCAGGTTTCCAAGATATATATAAAATATTTGTATTTGGTGGAGATAGTATGCTAACAAAAAAACCATTTTTTTTCATAGCATCTACTATATATTCAACACAATCACTAACATTATATAGAGGTTTACCTATAATAAAATAAGGTATTTCAAAAAACATGCATAAACCACCATTTTGTGCGGTTGTTTTAATTTTTTTATGACATTTTAAAATAATTTCATTAAAAATAGTATGTTTATTTTTATCTTTTTTATTTTTAATATCATATAAACTCTGTAAAGATAATTGTGGGGGTGGCATTTTTATCTAATTATTAATAATTAATAATATAAAAAATTAATAATTTTATACAAATAAATTATTTTTTGTTTTAAAATATTCTTCTAAATTATTATATCCCCCAATAAATTGTTTATTATAAAAAATCATAGGTAATTTATCATATTCATATGAAATTAATTCGCACATATATTCTAAAAATTGATTTTTAGCTTTTTGCGTTATTAATAAATTATCAACATTAATATATTCATAACTTATACCTTTCATATTAAGAAGATAACACGCTTTTTCACAAAAAACACAATTGGATTTAGATATTACTAAAAATTTATTTTCTGGTAATTTAATATCTTCTAATTTATTTATTTGCGTTATTGTGCAATGCGACAATTGATTTTCTAAATTATCTATACTTGTTTCATTCATCTTTCTAATAATTAGTAATATAAAATTATTTTTATATAAATAAAAAAAATTTATTATAATTTATTAAACCAATCTATTATTTTATCTGCTTCTCTTTAATCT
>Ga0255759_10001122_pt1 | contig 24201 bp, 8 predicted proteins | sample 101ome_20_FD_179959 | JGI IMG/M metagenome (GOLD analysis project Ga0255759, IMG submission 179959) | Coastal salt marsh microbial communities from the Groves Creek Marsh, Skidaway Island, Georgia - 101404AT metaG (version 2) | ecosystem: Environmental > Aquatic > Marine > Intertidal zone > Salt...
GTTTTCGAATATGCAGCTCTAGGATGACGTCTCTCGCGACGCGCGCATCTTTGCCAACGTTTTGCGCACGAAAAGCGCGGCGTTTCCGGCGGCGTCCACCGCGCGTTCGTGCGCGTGCATCCCGCCCCCTTCAGCGAGCGGTTTCGGCGCGCGCGCGGCGCGGCGCTCCGCGGCGAGTGCCGCCGCGTGCGCGGCGTCGTGCGCGTCCGTCTCGCGTCTTGCGCGCGTCATGTCCTCGTCTCGCGAATTCGCGGCGAGGACGTCTCGTAGCGCGGGCAACGCGCTCGTCTCGAAATCTTTGACGCTCCCCTCTAAAAACACCCTGTACAGTTCACCGTCGCGACTCGACACCTCGAGCGCTAAGAGTGGGGTCTCGTACGCCCCCGCCCACTTGCGCGCGGCGAGGTAGGCGACGCCCGTCTTGCGCGTGCCTCGCAACTCGAACGCCACGTGCGCCCACTTTGAATCGACGCTCACGGGAAACGTCGCCGCGCCGAACACGCGCGATTTCGTGCGTTTAAACAGCGCCAACCCTCCGCCCGAGGTGACGCACGCGTGCGACGCGCTCGCAGTGACCGGAGCGCCCAGAATCTCGCGCACGCTCGCGTGCGTCTCCAATCTCTTCGTCGCCGCGCGCACGGCGTACTCGACGTCGAGCGTCCACCGTTTGCGCAACGCGAACGCGCCGACGCCCGCGAGTAACATCGACCCGCCCAACATCGCGGGATCTCCGAACGCGACGTCAAACACCGTCGAGTCGCACGTCGCGCCGAGCGCGTTTATTTTAAACGCTCTCGCCGCGCGCCAAGTCGCCGTCCCGACGAACGCTGTCGCCACCGCCTCGACGACGCGCCGGTTGGATTGTATCCCGCTCACCACCCGCTGTTCGAGCGCGCGTTTCACCACCATCGGATTCATCGAGCTCATCGTCCATAAAAATTCCGACGCTCGGCGTCCCAAGAGACGATCCGTCGCGCGTCTCGCGTCTCGAAGCGCGTGCGTCGTCGTCGACTCGGCGAACGCGGCGACGTCGCGTCTCGCGGCGTCCACGCGCGCGCGCGCCTCTCGCGCCGGCGCCGTCGCGAGACGCGACAGCGAGTCAAACATCGAGGACGACGACGCGTCGCTCGCATCGCGTCCGTGCGTCCACCGTCGCGCGCACGTCGTCGAAGATGACGACGCCTCGTTTTGAATAATCGTCTGCATCGTCGCTCCCGACGTCGCTCTCGACGTCGCGCGCGCTCGAGACGATGACGACGACGCCAGAGACGTCATCGCGCGACGACACGCCGTCGACATGACGTCGGCGACGCGACGGGGCGAACGACGCTGGATGACGACTTTGCGCGCGCAGACCCTGACCTTTACCCATCGGCAGTCTGCCGCGCGCGCGCGCGGAGCGTCGTCGTCGTTCGAGGGACCGTCGATCGACATGGAGCGTCACGCGCTCCCCAATCGCGAGCACGCCCTCTTCACCACGCTCGTGGACTGTTACGAGTCGAAGAAGTACGCCAAGGGCGTGGAGGCGGCGGACCAAATCCTGAGCAAGTTTCCCGACCACGGGGAGACGCTGGCGATGAAGGGGTTGGTGGTGCGATCGATGGATGAGTCGCACGAGGTGAACGCGGAGGCGCACGCGCTGGTGAAGCGAGGGATCGAGTGTCATCCGTCGTCGCACGTGTGTTGGCACGTCCTCGGGTTGGTGCACCGCGCGGAGCGAAACCACGCGGAGAGCGCCAAGTGTTACGCGCAGGCGTTGAAGATGGATTCGGAGAATGGGTTAATCATGAAGGATTTATCGATCGTCTATCTGCAGACGCGGAACATCAAGTCGTTCGTGGATTTGCGATGGAAGATTTTGGGAAAGAAGCCCGATCAGCGAATGTCGTACGCGTCGTTGGCGTGCGGGTTGCATCTGTTGGGCGAGCACGACAGCGCGTACGACGTGATCGATACGTATGAAAAGATTCGCGCGTCGAATAAGTTTGATCATCCGCGCGCGTGGGTGGATGAGGATCCGTTGATGAAGAGGTTCGACGCGAGCGAACTGACGCTCTTCAAGGCGACGACGAAAAAGGCGGGTGGGAAACACAAGGAGGCGCTGGCGCTGTTAGAGCGAGAAGAGGCGAACGTCGTAGACAGAGTGGCGTATTTAACTCTCCTGGGAGAGTTACAGGTGGAGCTCGGGATGACGAGCGCGGCGGAGGAGACGTACTGGAAACTCATCGAACGTCTGCCGGACAGTTACGATTATCACAAGGCGCTTCGCGTCGCTAAGGGACTTCCGGAACACGTACACGACGGCACTAGCGAGATCACGGACGACGACGCGGCCAAGTTGAAGACACTTTACGAGGAGATCGCGTCGAAGGTTGCGTACTGCGCTTCTGCGAAACGTCTTCCGCTGTCGTTTACGCAACCTGGCGACGAGTTCAAGGCGCTCGTCGGCGCCTACGTGGAGAAACCGCTTCGCAAGGGCGTGCCGAGTTTGTTTGAAGACTTGAAGAACCTGTACGAGAATCCGAAGAAGGCGATGATCATGGAGGAGGTGTTCAAAGGCATCGTGGAGTCGCTCAAGTCGTCTGGCACGTTTCCGTCCGGAGGCTTGACGTCTTCCGACGCCGAAAAGAAGGAGTGTACGATGTACGCCGTCAACTTGTTGGCGATGCACTACGACGAGATGGGGCAACGCGCCGCCGATGGGGGGGCGAAAGAGGTCGCCAAGGCGCTCGAACTAATCGATGAGGCCATCTCGATGGATGCATCGTGCGTTGAGCTGCATTTGAACAAGGCGAGTTTCCTGGCGCATGCCGGCGACCTTCAAGGCGCCGCGGACGCCGCGGAAATGTCGCGCAAGCTCGATCTCGCCGATCGTTTCTTAAACTCAAACTGCGTCGGTCACATGTTGCGCGCCGGGAGGTACGCGTACGCCGAGGAGTTGGCGGCGATGTTCGCGCGAGACGGTGATCCGGCGACGAATTTGTTCGACATGGAGGCGACGTGGTTCGAGCTCGAGGCGGCCAAGTGCCACACTCGCAGAAACAAGTTCGGGCGCGCGCTCAAGTATTACCACGCCGTGCTCACGCACTTCAATCAGTTCGTCGAGGACCAATTCGATTTCCACTCGTATTGTTTGCGACGCACGTCCATCAACGCGTATCTGGATTTGTTAAAGGTTGAAGATTCCATGTACGCCAGAGACGAGTTCCGCTCCGCGGCCAAGGGCGCCGTGATGTTGTACGTCAATCTTTTCGACGAGCCCCCGGCCAAGAAGGCGGCTGCTTTAGAAGCCAAGATCGCCGCGATGTCCGCGGACGAGGCGCAAAAGTTTAGAGAACAGTTGCAAGCGACGAAGGAGAGAGAAGAGAAGGAGGAGCGCGCAAGACTCACGGCTCTGGAGGAGGCCAAAAAGGTGGCCGCGGCGCAAGAGAGTAAGAACAAGTCTCCGAAGGACGCTCCGAAGAAGGAAGATCCGGATCCGTACGGTGATGCGCACGAGAGCGCCGCTGATCCTCTCGAGCAAGCGATGAAGTTTGTCGAGCCACTGCAAAAGCACGCGGCGGCGTACGAACAGACGCACCTTCTCGCGTTTGAAGTGTTCATTCGCCAGGGTAAGCCGATATTGGCCCTCAAGGCGGTGAACGAGGCATTGAAGATCAATCCAGAGAGTTATCAGGCAAAGGCAAACGTCGCTCGATTGGCGCACGTCGTCGAAACCATGGACGAGGCGAACGCCATGAAGAAGGTATTGGCGATGCAAGTCGGCAAGTTGACTGAGAGCAAGTCTCCGGCCGCTTTCTTAGACACCCTTGATGGCCAGATGGGTCCAGTCGGTGCCGCCGCCGTGGCGCTCGCCAAGTACAGCATCACCGGCGATGCCGCCGCGCTCGCCGCGAGTGCGGGCTCGACGTCGGTCGACGCGTCTCGATATTCGCTCGCTGAATACATCGAGGCGCACGACATGTACGCCACCGTGAGCGAGGCCGCTGCTGATGCGCTCAAGTCTGCGTGCGCCGGCGCGTTCGTGCACTCGACCGTCTTCGGCGGCGCGAAAGCAACCGTTAGAACAGATGCGTAGAAGAGATTTTTTAATACAACGCGCACGCGTAGACACAACTAAGCCCCACCTTTGAGCTCTTCGAGACGCATGCTGAGATCCTTCTCCGCTTGCTTCTCCCCCGGGACCGTCGTCCCAGCCGAGGGTAAGTCTGCCGCGAACTCCAACCCGTGCTCATCCGCGATCTGTTGCATGAGCGTCGCCACGTCCTCGGGCGGCGTCGAGAGCGCCGACGTGTTCCCCATCGCCTGTTCCACGAATTCCGTCTGCACGTCCAAGTTTTCAAACTGTCGTTCAAACGTATCCATCGTCTCCGACACTTGCTCTAAATTGTTCGCGTTCAGACTCTTCTCCAGAGACTTTACTATGCCGGACATGTCCGCGTTCACCGCGTTCATCTTCGCCTGCGTCTCCAGACGCGCGACGACGCCGTCCAGACGACTGGCCAACCGCAACATATTCAGACCTTCGTTCTTCTTACGAATCGCATCCTGCGCGTGAATCTTAGCGCCGTCGATGTTCCCGCGTTCGATCGCGCGTTTCACCTGCGTCGAAAACGGTCCTCCGTCAGTCGTCGCGTCATTTCGCACAATCTCACCACCTGGCACCATCAACCAAAACCGCATTCGAGTCTCAACTCGGCTCGCGATGGATTCTCGCGACGCGCGCGCGTCGCCATAGTCATCGCGCACCTTGGACTTGTTCGCCTTTTCTTCGGATTCGCACTTTTTCGCCGCGCGTGCGAGTGATTTCGCGGTAAACTTCAAGTTGAAGATTTGGTCCTGGAGCTTGGCGTCGCTGCTCCCACGACCGAACAGATTGGAAAATAGACCCATCTTCGCGTCGTCGTTGTCGTCGTCGTCGCGCGTGCGTCGATCGTGCGTCGAGCGCGCGTCTCGTCGAGCGCGCGCAAACGCGTCGATGAATGTCGCGAGGTGGGCGCCGGCGAGCGACAGCGTGAAGAAAGAAGAATGAATAAATTAAATTGCTACTCACACCGTCCACTCGGCACCGGTGATTTTGACCGTGTCTTTCCACAATCGCGCCCACGCCTCGCGATTGTACGCGAACTCGTTCGCCTTGGCGATTTCGTGCACGCCCGGTTTTCCCGCGTCGCTCTGCTCCGCCACGTACGCGCCGCTCACGTCTTCGTACTTTGGATCAAAGGCGAGCGCGATTTGTCCCCTCGCGCCCTGTTCCGGCGTGATCAGACGACCCATGCGCTTCATTTGCGGATAAAAATCGAGCGTCAGAGATCGATTCAGCTCGGTGTCGACGACGCCCGGATGGACGGCGTTGACCGAGACGTCGTCGACGCCCGCCGCCTTCAATCTTCGATCCAATTCAAACGTAAACAAAATGTTCGCCATCTTCGTTCGACCGTACGTCACCCATCCGAGCAGAGGATACCCCCACAATCCTTCCTCGCTGTCAAAGTCGTGAAAGTTCCACGCGCCCAAATTGTGCGCCACGCTGCTCAAATTCACCACGCGCTTCTTCGCCCCGTCGTCTCGCTTCGTGCGCATCATCGTCTCCAACAACAGCGAAGTCAACAAAAAATGACCGCTATGATTCACTTGCATCTGTTTCTCGTGTCCATCAACCGTCACCGTTCGTTCCGGCAGCGCCATGACGCCCGAGTTATTCACCAAGACGTCGAGTCGCGCGTGCCGCTCCGCGAAGCCGCGCGCGAACGCCCGCACCGACGCGAAATCCGCCAAATCGCACGCCTCGACCTCGACGCGCGCGTCCGGATACGTTTCTAGAATCTGCGTTCGCGCGCGTTCGCCCCGCGAGACGTCTCGAACCGCCATGACGACGACGTTGCCATCGCGCACAGCTGCTTTGGCTGTCTCTAGCCCGAGTCCCGTGTTTGCCCCCGTGACGACCACCACGGGCGTCGATCCGGTAGATGCGCGCGCGACGGTAGATGCGCGCGATCGTCGTCGCGTCGTCGTCGCGCGTCTTCCCACCGATACCGCGCCGACGCGCGTCGCCGAAGCCGACATCATCCACCGACGTTTGACGTCACTGCCCGGTGGCGTCCCCGCGCGCATGACGTCGTCCCTCCCGCTCCACCGCGCGAGCGTCCTCGTCGGCGCCCACGCGCGCGGGGACGCGGTGCTCGCCGTTCGCTTCTCCCACACGGGCGAACACGTCGTCACGTGCGGCCGCGACCGCGCGTTCGCGCTGTGGAACGCGCGCAAGGGGACGCTGTTGAAAAAGTACACCGGTGGACACGCGCGCGAGGTGCGCGATTGCGCGTGCGCGCGGGACGGCTCGCGCGTCGCCACGTGCGGAGGCGACCGCGGGGTGTTTCTGTGGGACGTCGCCACGGGCGTGAGCGTGCGACGGTGGGAGGGACACGAAGGGGATGGGGGGGTGAACGCGGTGGCGCTGTGCGCGCCGGGCGACGCGGTGTGCGTGAGCGGAGGGTACGACGCGAGCGTGCGCGTGTGGGACGCGCGCGCGAGTGGAAGTCGAGCGATGCAAACTCTGAACGCGCGGACGGGGGTGCCGTTCGGTGATAGCGTGACGAGCGTGAGCGTGGCGGAACGCTCGGGCGGCGCGCGCGTCGCCGCCGGGTGCGTGGACGGCGCGGTGCGCGTCGTCGATCTCAGACGCGGTCTGTGTCACATCGATCGATGCGACGCGCCCGTGACGTCCGTGAGTCACAGTCGGGACGAACAGTGCCTCGCGGTGTCGTGTCTCACGTCGAGGGTTGCGCTTTTAGATTGTTCATCGGGCGACGCGCTCGCCACCTATCGAGGACACGTCGCCGAGCGCTCGAAAACAGAGTGTCGGCTCACCAACACCGACGCCCACGTCCTCGCCGGATCGGAGGACGGCCGCGTGATTTTCTGGGATTTAGTCTCCGCGGCCGTCGTCGCCGACCTTCGCGCGCACGACGAGACAGCCGTCGTGTGCGGCGTCGATTTTTCACCCGAAGGCGCCCCGCCCGCCATGGTGACGTGCGCCACGGACGGTCGCGCGCACTACTGGACCACCGCGACGCCGAGCGACGCGTGACTTTGTAGCGATAGTAGTAGTACATTTTTAGCCCTTCACGACGACGCGCGTCGTCGAGCATCGACCCATCGCCCACTCTTAGATTCGAAAGGCTTCGAAGAGTCACCCGAAACGTCGTTCGGTCGACACTCGTCGACGCGCGGCGTCGTCGCGCATGGCGTCGCTCTTCCGCTCGCTCGCGTTCGCGCAGCACGGCTACCGATACTTTCTCGCCGATGGGTTCGAGCGCGCCAAGCTCGCGCCGCTTCCCGAGACGTCGTCGACGTCGCTTCGCGGCTGCGAGTGCATCGTGACGGGGGCGAGTCGCGGCATCGGGTTCGAGGTGGCGCGATCGCTCGTCGCGCGCGGTGCGAGCGTGCACGTCGTGTGTCGAGACGCCGAACGAGGGGCGACGACGCTCGCGGCGCTTCAAGAGGCGCGAGGGACAGAGGGTGGAGAGGCGCATCTGCACGTGGCGGATCTGAGCTCGTTGGCGCAGATTCGAGGATTCGTCGAGCGGTACACGTCGAGTGGGAAACCGTTACACGCGTTGGTTTGCAACGCGGGGGTGATGCGACACAGGCGAGCGCACACGAGCGAGGGGTACGAGTATAACTTTGCCGTGAACACGCTCGGGACGCACGTGTTGATGACCGGGTTACGGCCCGTGCTGGGACGGACGGCGAGAGAAGAGACGAATCGAGAGACATCGAGCGGACGAGGGGCGTACTACACGCCGCGCGTCATCGTCGTGTCGAGCGGTGGGATGCTCACGGAAGCGCTCGAGGTGAAGGATTTGGAGTTCAAGAAGGTTAAAAATTTCGACGCGGTAAAGCAATACGCGCGCGGCAAGAGGCACCAGGTGGCGCTCGCCGAGCATTGGGCCGGCGTGGAGAGCGCGAACGCGGGTGCGAACGTCATCAAAAGTGGGAAAGGGTACGTCGGGTATTATTCGATGCATCCGGGATGGGTGGATACGCCCGGCGTCGCCGACGCGCTCCCTAAATTCCATCAATCGATGCGAGGTAAATTGCGCACCCCTGCGCAAGGCGCCGATACCATCATGTACTTGTTGACGGAGGACGCGAAGAAGCTACGACCCGGTGCGTTCTATTTCGATCGCGAACCCAGAGCCAAGCATTTCAGTTTCGGATTCACGCGTTACGAACCCAAGCACGTACAAACCCTGTTGCAAAAACTCAACTCCATCGCCGCCGAGGGGAGCGTGAGAAGTGAAAACCAACTCCGCGCGCAGTCTGGCAAACTTTCACCATCGTCCAGAAACGCTTGATTGATTTCTACGTATTCGATTTCTATTTAACAAATTTTTTTGTAATTCTACAGATTCTTATGCGCGTGTATCTAACGGCGTCCGATGGGCGTCGGTGCCGGGGTCGGCCCGGAGCCAGAGTCGAGACCGAACGCCTTTGCCTGTTTCTGAACGGCGATTTGAACGTACGCGCCGATAAAGTCATTGACGATGAACACAGATAACGCCGCGAACATGCCAACGAATAGTAAGCAACATCCGACGATGAGAATTTTACGCAACATCTCCGGTCCCAAAATTAAAGACAGCGACCCGAGCGGATCCATCAGGCTGAGTCTCGCGCGCACCGGTTCGCGAAGCTCGGGGTCACGATTCGGCGCGTCTCGACCTTTGCCCACGGGACGAGCGTCCGCTTTGCGCTGCGTCATCAACGATAACATGATCTCGACCTCACCTTGGCACTCGGCGGGTTTACTCGGATGGTAAAGCTTGAGCCATTTCCCCTCCGCGGCGCCGTCGAAGAGATTAAACGTTGAGAGCGAGTCGGAGAAGTTTGCTTTGAACTCAACCACCGCCTCGTTCGCCATTTCGCCGTCCGGCGAGTTGTCGACCGCGCGCATGAGCTGACGACACATTCCCGTGAGCGGAATGGTGACCTCACCGATCGCGTCGTTGGCGCTGAAGATATCTCTGTCAAAGGCCGCGATTCTCAGAGCGGCTCTCGAGATGGGAAGTTCAAAATTGAAAATGTTACGAAAGTTGAAGCTTCCGCGACCATCCGTGGCGAACCAGTGCGTATCCGTCTCTTGACTTTCCGAAAAACGCGTCTGCGTGCGGTCGAGACCGATGAGGGTGATCTTGAAGAATAAATCATTCTTTCCGCCGATGTCCTTGTTCACCATCTTGCGAGCGCCGAACGTAACGCATCGCAACTCAACCTCCATCACGGGCGGAGCTTGCAAAGGAAACGCTTGGGGCGGATTATCGTGCCCTTCATGAATCTCGACAATTATCTCCAAATGACCCTGCGGCGTGTCCGAGTCCGGTAACAGAATCGGACGCACCTCCAATGGCGGAGTTTCGGAAAGATTTTGCAACCAAATCGGCGAAAAAAACCTGTCCTCGATGTCGATGGTGCACGTGCCCAAGAGTTCATCCTTGCCTCGTTTCTCCCAGTCGTACACGTGAATGTCGAGCAGAGAATCTCCCGGGACGTCAGTCTTAAACTGAAAGACTTTGTAAAACCACGGGGAGAGGGTTCTCTCCACCTTGTCGTTTCGATTGCCGTACTTCTTCTTGTGTCCGCGTTGGTTGACTATGAGGTACGGGTCGCACAATCCCGTCGGATCCGACGTTCGAAGATCTCTTCCACGTATCACGTACACGCGCACCGTTATTTCCACCGGTGGACTGGCCAGACTACCTCCTCCAGCGATTCGTTGCGTGTCCAAAAACTCATCTTTGGGTTGAGTGGCGTGCTCCTCGTCGGGTTCCCACCTCGACATTTCCTGCTCGTGAACGCGATCGATGCGCCTATGCTTTGCCGCCTTGTTGAAGACTTCCTTGAACGCGCGACGCGTCGACACTTTGTTGTCGAGGAGGTTTTCGGCGACGAAACTCGTATCTTCAGTCAGAGGCAGACTGCGAATGGCGCACTTGACGAATCCAGCCAACTCTTTTTCAGACGTGTTATCCGCGAATCCCTTGGCGTGGTAGACGGGAATGGTCATAAAATTGAGCGGCGCCAATTCATCCTCGAGTAAACCGCCCGCGAGTATCATTCTACCCTCCATCCACGATGGAAGCTTACCCGTCCCGTCGTCGAACGTGATCGCATCCTCCTCTTCCTCGCTCTCCTCGCTCTCTTGCTCGCTTTCGGATTCCTCCGACGAAGAGGAGGAAGACTCGGCGTGTGGATCTTCGCTGCTGCTAAAACTCGCCTCGGAACCGGTGTCGGATTGACTCATCTCTTCAGTTTTGTTGGAATCGGCGTCAGACTCTGATTCTTTGTCGACTTCTTTGATGGTGCGAAGACTGCGAAGACCTTTCTTCGCCTTTGTCAACTCGCCTTTACTCATATCTTTGAGTGGAATATATTTTCGTCGACCGTCCATGGCGCGAACCATGTGATAATCCGCGGCGTCGAGGCGTTCCTTGCCCTTGTCCTTGTCCTTGGCGCCCTTGCTGCTCTTCATGCTCTTCATGCTCTTCATGCTCTTCATGCTCTTCATGCTCTTCATGTTCTTCATGCTCTTTGAAGAAGGCAGTTCATTCCTGAAAGATTGCCCGCTCGTGTTCATTCGCGATAAAGATCGGTTTTGGAAGGTTGAGCTATGCATCAGCTCGGACTCCTCTTCCGATTCCGTCCACTCGTTGGTGACCGTGTCGGACTCGTCAAGATAACGCGTCGTATTCGTACCAAACGTCATCTCCGACTCAGACATCGTGGCCGACATCTCAGCCATTTGACGCTCACGAATTTCATCTGGAGTCAATTCTCGCACCTTGACGTTTTTCAACTTGCTCACGAATTCAGCCTCTTCGGCGCGCTCAGAGTCGCGCACCCTGAGCGGGTGCTCATTCGTGGCGATGATGTGCTTTGAGTTCTGTCGACCGTCCAACACGCGAATCGATAGACTGAGGCGCACGGATTCGAGTTTTGTCATCATTCCACTCAATCTGATGATCTCGCCTTTGAAGTTTGCGTTCGGTCCGTTGGGGTACATGGATTGTTTTGAACGCCCGACGTGCGCCTCCGAACCGTAATACAGAGGCGTGACGCCGTTGAGTTCAAACTCGACGCAGGGACGCGTCACGTGCGCACCTCTGTACGGCGTCAAACCGCGAACACCGAGTAAGATGATTTCGACAGAGATGGCCGTCGACCCGTACAAGTCCTCGAGTGGTTTCACCGCGGAATTCAGCTTCATCATGGAAATGGATCTGAACGACGAGTCTTGCATTCCCGCGTACGCCAGCAAGCCTTCCGGTGGCATGGGAAGTAACTCGTAAAACATCAAAACATACCCGCCGGCATCGATCGGTGACACACTCAAACCCTTTTTAGGGTTGAGCTGTCGCATGGGGTACCATCCTGGCACCTGCGATAACGCGCCCACTTCGTAGTTGGTGAGATCGTCGTACCGATCTGGGAAATGCGAATCCAGAGAAAACTTGGAGTAAAAGGAAAGAATCGACGACGCTAGAACGCTGAAATTATCTTCACCGCGTCTTTCTGCTTCCATCGCGGCCGGATGAATGAGTGGTATGGAGAGCACAGATAAAGGATCGTTGTCTCCCAAGAGACAACCTTCGTCTCTGTCGAAAACCATGAGATTCAGCGAGGGAGCCGCCCACCACGCGATGCCGTCAAACTCGTGCCCCGCCCCACCGCCTCCTTTCCCAATGAACTTGCTCTTCGTTTTACCTTTAGAGGTGTTTTTAGACGCTTGCACAGCCATCTCCATGTCATATTGTGCTTCATCAAAAGAGCCCTCTGAGTCGCTCCCCGCTGGCTGCATCTCTTGCATTCTCGTCGGATCTAGAAGAACACTACCGGCGTCCGAGTCGCTGTCGTCGTCATCGGTCACGAGAGTGCCATCTGGCAAACGCTTTTTATCCTTGACGATGAGGGGAAGATCGACTTGGACAAACATTTCTCTGAACCAAGACGGCGACGTCGTCGAGTTGACGACGTGAGTCTCCGCGATGTTTCTACCCACCCTCAAAACCGCGAAAGGATCACTCGATCCGTGCGCGTCAGCGGCGGGTAAATCCCGAGCTTGGTATAACTCCATGCGAAGCATAAATGGTCTAGTCGGAAGAGCTTCGACGAACTCCGCCTCCAAGTTTGCCGCGACACGTTGCCCTCTCTGATTCGCCTTGCGTTCCAAATCGTCGCGCCGATCCGCCGCCGCCACTTCCGCATCGGAATACATGGACATCGCCTCGTCCGCGTCTTGCATGTCTTCTACGTTATCACCCGCGTTGTGTGCGTTTTTACCAGCTGAGGCTCCTCGGATCATGAGTCGCAACAGCACCTGACCGATCGGTTTCACGTTTTCAGCGCGTCTGCTGTGGAACATCTTGTGGTTGCTCAGCGCGTCTGATCGGAGTGGGAACCATCCCTGTACTGTCCATCCGTAAGGGAACTCGGCGTTCGTCGGAACCGCGATCGGTCGATGCGTTTCATTCACGGGCATGAGCTTTTTCACTGGAATGCGACAGAATCCTATTCTTCGCGATCCTTTACCGGAGAGAATGTTTACGTTGACGAAGATGTCGGGCGCGCCCGTACCGGCCAACGGACCTTCGTAGGGTGCCGGGAGCTTGACGAGAAGAGGCGCGAGCGTGCATTGCACCCTGGCGTAACACTCACCCATGAGTGATCCGCCTTCAGCGCGAAGTATCACCGAGGGCGACGCGTTGGATTGCAGGCCCATGCCTACGTCGACGGAGAGCATCTTGCCCACCGCGTTGGTTTGGAAGAGCTCCACGGACATGACTTGCGAGTGGAGGAAGCAGTGCCATTCTCTCCCCATCTTCTCGATCACCGATGGGATGGACTTCTTCGGTCGCATGTACTTATTCTTTCTGTTTTCGGGTTCCAGCGTGAAAGCCATCAACGCTCGACCTCTGTACGCGGCTCCCTCCACGTATCCGGCGTTCATTCTCTTCGCAAGCTTCGACATGCGACTGAACAAAGCCACTTCCATGCCGCGCAAGCCGCCGTAAAAGCAGTACCATTTAGGTTTGGAGTACGCCTTCGGTCGATCTAAGATATCTTTCAGACTAATCGCGGTCGACGCGACGTGATCGTCGGCGTCGATGATGTCTTTGTCCATGACGCTCAAGCGTAGCGGCGGCATCGACTCGATGCCCGCCTCTCCACCGGGAACCTGCAGCCGCATGACGAGCTCTTGGTTCCAATCTGGATTAGCACTCGTGATAACGCGCGACTTTGCCTCCTTCGCCGACCCACAGTTAATCTTCAGATAGGCGTCCAAACCTCCGGCGCCGAATCTATCCATCCGTGGGAATTCCCTACCATTGTACAGACAACACTTGAGTGCGTACGTTTGTACGTTTTTCCTTCTATTTTCGGCTTCTTCCGCCGCCAGCTTTTCTTGCGCTTTCTTTTCCGCGCGTTCTAAACGCTTGGCGCGCTGCTTTTCCGTCTCAAACACCCCCGCCTCGACGACGTCGCCCTCCCCGTCGCTAAATTTCTCATCTAGATGCAACGGCGCCGCGTCGCCCTCTTGCAACACAGTCACGCACATGCACAGCTCACCCTGACTCCCCGAACGTCTACCAGAGAAATCTGTGAGGGTGAACCACTCGTTCCAATACTCGTGCCCTTGCGATAGATACACCGCCGCGAGATTGACGTCGACGCTCCCGATGACCATGTCTTTACCGATTCTCGACTTGTCGCAAACTTTCACCACGACGTTACACGCCTCGAGCTCATCCGTCGCCACCTCCACGGTATCGAAGTAAAACAACTGGTTCCACAACGGCGACGCCGTTTCCTTCTCGCAGACCGTCTTTCGCTTCTGCGGGTCGAAGCCCGCGCGCTCCAAGTACACCTTGCCCACCACGTTCGGCAAACGATCCGCGTGCACCGTCTGCGTCTTCAACCTAAAACTCATCAACGTCTGAAAGAAATTAAACGCCTGAATCGCCTGCAAGTTTTTCGCCTCCACCAATCGCACCGAGACCGTGTACCGACCCGCGGGCGTGGTGTGTCTCACGGACTCGGCCAATTCCTGCGCGTCCACGACGCTCTCGCGCTCGCGCCAAAACCACCCCATGACGCGCGTCGCGTCGCACGTCACACGACGACACGACGCGGTGCGGTGCGACGCACTCGCTCGCCCTCACTCACTCGCGGTCGTACGCTCACCCCCTCGCGCGCGCGCGCGCGTGTGATGAATGGTGGAACACATCATGGTGTTCGCGCGCGCTCGAGTCCACCGATCAGGTCGTCTCCGGAGGGGTTTTCGTTTTCGTCCACGGCGGGCGATGGGGAGATACAAATGGGACGACATCATCGTAAAAATTATCGTGAGATGTGAATTTATTCCCTCCGGGTGTTACGCGAGCGCGACGGTACGGTCGCCGTATGGACGCGCGGGACGCGGCGACACGACGCGACGCGCGAAGAGCCGCGCGACGCGACGCGCGCGCGGACAAAAAAAACAACAAAAAAATACGCGGGCGCGCGACGGTGGTGCGCGCGGCGTGCGTTCGGAGATCCGCGTGGGGAACGTCGGTTCGAGCATCGGTGCGCATTTCGAAGACGTATCTTTTCGAACGTCGGTGTTGACGATCGATCGGCGCGTCGGTGTGACGAGGGTTGAGTCGCGGCGAAGACGCGGGTGGACGCGGACGAGTTTGAATTTACTCGTCGTCGTCTCGCGTCGCGAGGTCGACGCGCGCGTCGGGGGTCGGCACGGCGGGTGCGCTCGAACGGTCGCGCAATGCGCCGATCGAGCCGCTCGAGCGCCACTGGCGTTCGTACGTGCGGGCGCGACCACGCGCCCCGCCGTTCAATGGCGCCCAAGATGACGGCAACGATTCGGTTGGTGACGCTTCTGTCGTTGTCCGTCGCGTTGTCCGCCTTGGGCGTGGTCGGCGAAGCGTTCGCGGCGGAGGCGCCGACGACGGAGGCGGTTGAGTCGGCGGTGTCGAACGCGGCGGTCGCCGCCGCGTCGAATTCTTCTCACCTCGCGCACGAAGAGGACGAGAACCTTCCGTGGGACGATGTATTCGAAGCGCGCGAGGACGATGACTCGTTCTGGGGGTCCGTGGACTTGTACAGAGCGATCGACAAACGCGGTATGCCGATGTACAGGGTGGTGTACCCGACCGTCGAGACGGAGACGTCCGCGTCGAACGAAACCGTAAACCAAACGCCCGTACACAAACTGCCGACTCGGGAAGAAGAGATACAGTACTTTTCCAAACGTTATGAAGGGTTCAGCGAGTTTATGACGTCGCGAGACGAGCACGATGCTACCGAAATAACCTCGAGTCTCGGGACAAACGAGACTTTTAACAACGCTACGGCGGAGCTCGGTGGGCACTGTGGTTATCCATCTTATTCTTGCCGAGCTTACGGTTCTTGGAACTGCCCTAGCAGGAACGCATGTTACAGAGGCAGTCGTCCGATGTACGCGAGTTACGATTGCGTCGGTAGAAACGAGCAAAGATCTAGGCGCAGATCGTCCAGCTACTGCTGCAGAAAGGTCCTGTGGTGGTGTACGAGGACGTGTACTAAGTACTGGACGGAATACTATTGGCAGTGGAATAGTTGTTACACCCGCCGATGGTCAAACTTCCATCACTCGTGTTCGCATAGAAATTACTGTCGGGATTGCGTCGGAGCTTGGTCAGATTACGACACGTGTACTGCGCCTTGCGGCGTCGGGACGCAAACGAAAACGTATCGCATCACCAGAAATCCGGCATGGGGAAGCTCGAAGTGCCCACACCGGAATGGTCAACGAAGTACCAGATCGTGTCAAGTCAACTGCCCGGCGCCGGCGATCACCATCGGTGAACGGGTCAAAGTTGTCGCAGCAAACGTGTTTGATTTCGCCTTGCGTGTGAATCACGCTAAACTTTGCCAAACATCTGCGTGTGCGCGCTCCTCGTCGCAGTTCGCAAGCATGGTCAAATGTGAAGCACGCATTCGAGACTTGTCCAAAACGTGTTCGACGTATGGGGAAAACTTGCCTTGCAAAACGTGGACAGACTTTACCAAAAGCATCACGCTTGTCAATAATGAAGGAGTTCGTCCAGTGGGTGAGTACGAGCTCAGCGTGAAGTGTCAGGTACGAGATTCGAACGGAAGAAGTTGGTCTCCGCAGTCTGCAGTAACGCATCCGTTCACAATTGCAGGAGGATGTGCCGACATGATGCCGGTCGGTGATTCTCAATCCTCTTCCTTTGCGGCACCCGCGGCATACCTCTTATTGAGTGCGGACGATTTCATCACCTCGCCGTGCGATGAATTGTTTGAAGCGAAAGAGAGGATCTTCCGACGTTACGACGTGGCACCAAACGACGGCGTTTTGACGTTCAACGAGCTCACTGCGGCGGCGCAAGATCAAGCTGCGGATACGTACTTGCTCAAAAGGTGGAACTCTGCACAAGATCTATCACTATCGCTCGGTCAGCTGATGAGGGCGCAAGTGTTCCCTTCTCACTGCACCCAGCCGGAAGATCAGCAAATGCTTTTCGAGCGCATCGTCTACCCTTCGACGGAACCCGGGAGGGAAACGTCTAAGTCACAGTGTAAGCGGGACGCAGGTGAGATGACCGCTAGATGGGAGTACGGCGAAATAAAGCAGCTGTCGCAAGGCGATGCACTTTGCGTGTACATTGATGGGATTCTGTACGCTGAAGACGTGCCGCGAAACCAGAAACTTGATGACTCTGACTTCAAGCTGTTGAATGGAATGTTCATTTCCACGCAGGTGACGGATAAGCGGCCCGTGTTTGGCGCATTCAAAGATGTGCAGCCTTCTCTCGTCGCGCAGTTTACTTTTGACGACGAGGGCGGCAACGCTAAAAGAGATAAAACATCGGATTCGGTGTTCTCGGGTGCCGATACATCCGACGGCCAAATCAAACGTCCAAAGCTCAAAACGTCGGGACAAATCTCAAATTGGATCCACCCGTGCGCGGGCGGGGCAGGTGAGTCGTGTCTCAGTGGTCGGCACGGCGACGGTTTTGAGTATCGTGGTGATCCCTTCTCTGGTGATATTGCGTTTTCCACGTGGTTACAAGTAAAGAGAACGTGCACCGGAACGACCAAAATCGTACAGTTTTACGGTCAATCGGGGGAGTTCACAACTTTCGTATCGCTCGAGCTGAGTTGCAGTCAATCAAGCGTCACTCTGAAACACTATGCACAGGCTGCCAGTGGAAACGTCAAGCTGATTTCTCCTGACATCAGCATCCAAGGTCTGGAACGCAAATCTTCTAGAGATGGTAACCTTTCACCATGGTATCTCGTTGGTTTCGCGCTCACGCACGGTTCTGGCGCTAGCGTATTCGCGCTTCCAGCCGAGAAGGGCGTCGCGTCTTTGGTCAAGACAGAGCCCAAATGGAAATCAGGCATCATCGATATGCTTTCATCAATAAAACTATTCCAGCTCGGTTCATCAAGGGATGCATCGAGTTTCCAGTTCGATGATGTGAGATTTTACGCGGGGAGTGTTGGTTCTGCCGATGTGTTCTTTGGATCTGCTCAGGCCTGCGGTCGCAGCGCGTACTGTGCGCTTCGGGCACGCGCAAGGCCCGGTTCTCGTCGGGTTGTCTGCCTGTCGATGGTGAGAGTCGGAGCCCGTTCGGCATCATTCGCGTGTGCTGGTGGTCTCTTCTACGATGGTACCGCCATCGATGTCAAAGCCTCCATGGACATGACCGGAGTGACGTTTGCATTTCGCGATACATCGTGGGCAGAGAACGGTTTTGAAATCGAGAGGAAGCGCGCCGACGTTAAAGATGCGACAAAGTTCAACACGGTCGTCCTCGTAGAGGCCGATCTGAAAGGATGCGCCTCCATTTTCAATTCATTGACGTATTTGGATCGCGATGCGGGCACTGCACCAAATTCAAAGTGGGTCTATCGAATCACGACAAAGATACCGAGCGAAACGGGTGGTGAACCACTGTATAAAACGTCCTCTATGCACAACTTTCAGGCACCGTGGCTAAGCGTGCTCGCGGGCAGAGTTGTCGCGGGTACCACAGATGTACCGGTTCCGTACGTCAGAATTTGTGCAGAATTTCAAACCTTCCTGAAGACTGGACGACCAATCGAGACGTTCGATGTCGCGCGATCTCAAATCCAAAACATGGCCGTGTACAAACCCGTGACGCATTCGTCAAAGAAAAATGAGATTCGAGCTCAAGGCTTTACCCTTACGGATGGAGATCTGACGGAAAGCAGTTACGTCCCCCTCGAAAAAGATGAATTCGTAAGAATCAATCTTGGGGAGTGGACGTCGATATCTTCAGTTCGGGTCTGCGTTCACGCTGCGGCGAGCAAACCGGTACCCACTTTTGAAGCGTTCGTTTCCGATCCGGATCCTGAGGATTCCGGGAATCACGGGAACAAGTGTTTGGTGAAAGAAGGCGGAGACTTTTTCATTGATGATGAGAAACGTCTATGCGTAGACTACGAGTGCTCGGGCTCGAGGCTGAAATCTTTCCACGGCGAACACGTGACGGTCAAATCGACCTCGCCGGCTACGCTCAACGTGAGAGAAGTTGAAGTTTACGGGAATCTGACTCGCTGCCAATTCTCTGCCGTCACAGACAAAGACGGAGAGTATGGGATTGAGATCAGAGACACGACGGGTGTCGTTCCGGTCAAGACAAAGTTGCACGTCGGTGCGTACAAGGAAGAAATCTTTCCGCACACTACGGAGCTCCTCATCGATACAAGAGTCAGTGAGGGTAGCGATAACCGCACCCTTCGTTTGAGTGCTCCGACGGCGGTAGTGTTAACAGCGGTGACGAATACAACCAAGAAGATGGCTTCGCACAAGAGCATGCCGTTTAAAAGCGTATCAGATGTTTTCAACGGCGCTTTAAATAACACAGTCGTCACGCGAAAGATGTTGGAGCAGTACATGAACGACATGGCGGGCTTTGGATCTGACTCATTCGTAGTGATACCTGATGATGTTTGGATCGATCTGGACGAGGACGAAGACGGTGTCTTGAATCACGCAGAGTTTCGAAATGCTACACAGCGCATGAACTCCAAGGATCTGGCCGTTGAACCGTTGTTGGCGTTCCCCACCATCCCGACACGCGAATTCCACAGCTTTCAGACCACCATGCACGACGGTAGAAACGCTGTTGAAGGATTCTGTGAGAACCTCGTGTTGAGGCGTAAGAGCACATCGAGTTTTCCTACGCAGGAAGAGTGGCGAACGATATCCAGTGAAATCATAGATCAGAACACCGTGTACAACTACGTGCATTGCCGAAAGTCGTCGAGCAGTAGAGCGGATTCTATCATCGTCGGCGAATCGGGAACCTACCTGCTCCCCATCATGATCTCAAAACCTGAAACATCTATCATTTATCTGGACGCTAAAGTCGATGTGAAATCGGACCAGCGTGACTCTTTACGATTATACGAGAGGGCAGTTTCGGGCAGAGTGCACGCGCAAGTACACGCCGTACATCAATTACCAGATATGCAGCACACGTTTGACAGACCACCGAAACGGAACTCGAAGCCGGGATCGAGCGATGAAAGCACATCGGATTTGATGCAAAACACGTTTTCCAATCTTGTGAAGATGAAGGAGACGTTGATGGAAGTCAAGCATAAGCGCATTGAAGAGAAAGACTTCACCGATGATACTGTTGCCATCGTTACGGGAGCTGTGCTCTTCCCGAAATCGCGAACCGTGGGGTCGTCCGATTGCGGGCTTCCAAAGGTGAAGCTCGAAGTGTTTGAACCGGACAAGTCGCCTGATTTCTACGAAACAGATGACGCTGGCTGGTTCCGATTGGCGTTGCCTCGGGGAAAGACGATCACGATTCGCGCAACGTACGAAAATCACGTCATTTGCTTTGCCGGCGAAAACGTTGAGGATGCTGTGGATAATTTGGACAGTTGTGAAGGTAGACTGAACTCGACGACGATTGAATCCCTCGAAGACGGACAGACACTGTTCTTCAGTGATCACACGCCGAGTCAAGTACTTCTAGGCGTTTACCAGGGTGAATGCGACGCTATTTATCCGGGCGCCAAGTTCAAAATTTGGCCGGCGAGCGGCTGCCACGCTCCCGTGTTTGTTACGTCTGAGTTCATCGATGGCGCTTGGAGTCGCGTTGATGATACTTCAAAAATAAGGTCGTGGCCGTACGCAGCTTTAAACTACAACGTCGAGCTCGTTTCCGCCCCGAACATTGATGGATACGATAAACACTACCCGAATTTAGCTCAGGACTGCGAGACTGAGCCCGGAAGTATGTTGAGCTTTTTCAGAAACAGAGACACTTTGAACCGAATCTTGCCATTTCAAAATGAGCACATGCTCGTTGAAGAAAGGTTCAAATACCATGGCTACATATGCGTCGACGTTCAGGATATACCGCCGGTCACTGATACGGATACAATGTGTTACGACGAAAAGGAACTTCCGGGCAGTTTGACGTCTAAGCACTTCATCGGTAGTTCGAAATATGCGGACTTGACCGTCCCAGCCTCGAAATTCATATCTGCCAAGGTTTTCGAGTTACATCTGCTCACCGATTCTGAAACTGGTGCCCAATCACTCAAGAAGTGTTTCACAAATCTGCCCAACGGGGACGATGGAAGCGGGAGCACCAAGCTCAGCTTCCGTCAGGACGTTACGGACGAAGACTCGAACGAATGTCATCCGAATCGTGGAGGCGGACCGATGTGTGACTTCGACGTCGTCGTAGAAACGAACGGCTTGATGCGGTTCCCGAAAGAGAATGGTTTGCCCAGTACGAATCGTGAGATCACCGCGGGCTCACCGAATCTTGGTGGAACGCACCGCCGTAAATTGGACTTCACCATAGAGCGATTCGACGGTTACCGAACGGTGAGAAAACTCGTATCTCGCCCATTAGTGACGCTTGGATCAAAGCCTCGGAGCCCGGATAACGTACTAAGCGATGACGTGAAATGGGCAACCGTACCAATTGAAGGACTCGTGTACACGGTCGTGCACGACCCTCCCGGTGGCGATTCGTACGCTGAGCTTGCGGTCGGTTCAACGGTCGGAGTTCAGGTCGACCTCTCCGGCACGCGTGCCGCAGGTAAACTGGAGGAATCTGAATCTGAAGTTGAACTACCGGAGAAGGACTTTTCTATCAATCCTGGGTATAATCTTGGCTACACTGCGGAAGGCAACATGAATCTTCCGACGACGCTTCTCACATTCAAGGGTAATCAAAAGTTCGAAACTGACGGCCCTAACTTTGAAATGAAGAGTACGAACCATTCCGGTTGGAGCATGGAAACCACGACCAACAGAGTCATTCGCTCCAGTCAGGACCACGCTTTAACGGGACGATCCGGAGACGTAATTCTTGGCGGAGGCGTTGAACTTCTTTATAGGGAGTCTGACATTCTCGACATCGTCAAAGATGGTCGAACAAACAATAAACCATGTTTGTTCAACTGGCCGGAACTGACCTGGCTTCCGCGCAAACCAACCTCTTATGTTTTCAGCGTGGCTGCTGTAGAGTTGCACGTGGTGCCAAATCTGAAATATCTTTTGTCTGTGGTCAAAGCCGGTGGTATCGCTGCTGATAACTCTGGAATGCTGTATGAATGCGCCAAGAATACGTTGAACGATGAGTCCGTGTCCAAATGTACTGATTTCGAGACAACCACGGCGTGGGAATCGTACTTGTACAGCAAACTCGATGCGTGGCGCCGGACGTTAGCGTGGGCATCTCCTCAAGTGTATTTGGAAGAGGGTGAAGAGGGCAAAACGAAAGTGTACGACGCGATAGAAAGGATTTCGGAGCCTATCGCGGCGGGTGAACACGCGATCCGTCAGCGTTTCGAAGAAAAGATGGAGATGTTTGATGATGAGCTGTTCTTGCCTATCGATGACACCGTCGAAGAACTGTCCAACACGTGGGATGCCTCTAACATGTTCCAACCCAAGGTTGGAGCATTCGGCCCTCCACCTAATTTCCCTTCCATAGATGTGGATTTGTTTGAAAAGTTTTATGAACCCGAGGACGGGAGCGATATCACATGGGATAGAATAACCGGCGCATCGGATGAGCCCGAGGAAGAGGAGGATGAGATGGAAGGCATGAACGTCTACGAAAAACTCAAGTACGTCGCAAAGAAGAAGGTTACAGATACCGTGGACGACGCAAAGAGTAAGGTTGACATCAAGAGCCGTGTTGAGGGTATATACGACGACGCTAAAAGCGTGGCGGAGGATTCCGGGGATCTTTCTAAAAAGGTGCAATCATCGATCGAGAGTGGCGACGTTAATAGCGCCTCCAGCATATCCGATGATGCGTCATCTATCATCGAAGACGCGCAGGGCGTCGCAGACGATGTAAAAGCAATATATGACGACGCCAAGGGCGTATATGATGCCGCAAAGGGCTTTTACACTCAACATGAGAAGGCGATTACGGCGTTTGCAAAGAAAATGGAATCCAACAAAGCCGCACAAGCCGCGTCGGCATTCGTCAACAAGTTTGGCGGTCTTGCGAACGGCATGAGCTCAGCTGCCGACAAGAAGAAAAAAGCTCTGGCTAAAAAAATGGGCCCGATCAAAGCAAAGTTGAAGAAAGTTGAAGAGTTGCAAGACAAAGCAAAGAAATCAACGGCAATGAAAGTGCTCATGTCAGCCAAGGTGCTGTACGAGATGGCGCAATATTTGCAAGAACTGAAAACACAGATGATTGATGAGGCAGAAGTACCATCTAGCGGTTACGGTTGGATCTCTTATCCCCGAGATAGGTACAAAAAGAACTTGCCCAAGTACGAAGACACGTTTTACGATGGCGATTACGATCGAGGCGTATTCACGTGGGGCATGCTTGAAGGCACCATGGATGACTTGACCGAGTCATTTCAATCGTGTCGCGGCGTGCTGTGTGAGAAAGGAGAGTTTGACGCAGCCGATGATAGCCTGTTATCAGTGAAAGGGACGTCTGCGTACAATATGGGCGAAGATTATTTCCTATCTCCAAAATACTCTGCGGATCGTGTGAGCGCATCATTTACAGGCGGTACCGCGCGAAGCGGAATGCGTGTGAGAGGCCAATCAAATCCGTTGGAGCCGCATCAAGATGTTTTATTGCTCACTTTTAGCGGTGGTGGTCATTCTGTCGAGTACAGTTTTTCCTCAGCTGAGAAGATGTCCGATGATATGTACGGCATCGGAGTCTCAGTCACCGCGACGCAACACGTCGAGCACGAGGTGGAGTTCGGCGGTCTCATCGGGATGGGCATCAACGCAGGCTTGGCAGCGGCTGGTGAAGATACGAGCGGCGACATGACGGTGACCAAGACGATGACCTATGATCGCTCCTTCGCTTGGAATAAGCACGGTTCGATATCATCGAGCTACACGCTTGGCGATCCAAACATTGGTGATAAATTCGTCATAAAAGTAGCTGCAGACAAACGTTTCGGAACACCCGTGTTTACTACAATGGGTGGCCGCAGCTCTTGTCCCGGCGAACCACTGACCGTTTGGCGAGAGAGCGGATACGTCCTCGAACTCGCAAGCACCCCAACGAATCTTGATTTGAATCCAGGCGAGCAGGCCATCATCCAGCTGAAAATTCAAACTGGGACCATGTACCGGGAGTCGTTCCCCCTCGGTCTGCGCATCGTGGATGGTCTGGCGTCTTCAATCCAGGAGATTCTAGATGCAGCCAACAAGGCGTACCATGAGGACGATGATCCGAAATCGATATCGCACGCCATCAACACGACGGCAGCTTCCGTGGTCGCGAGCCAGGACGCGATGGTGAAGAGAATCAAAGATGAGGTCGGAACCGCCGTCGCGAGGAACCAAAATCCTTCGACTGTTATAGCAGTCGCGAGGAACACCGCCCAAACGGCGCCTGCACTGGGAAGTGATGTAAATGACGTTGAAATCTCGATAAACGGGGTGAATATTTCACCTCTCGGTGAGCTGGTGCCACTGGAGGTCATCAACTCGGATTCATTCGACTCGCAGAAGAGAGTCACCGAGACAACCTTCACGATGAGAGTCAAACCGTTGAGTTCGATCACGCGAGCGGTGAAGTACATGAAAGTGCGCGTTCAGAGCATGTGCGAGTCGAGTCTCGACAATTTGAACCGCGAGCC